>UEXM01000343.1_pt1 | contig 44375 bp, 37 predicted proteins | sample 1796661 | NCBI WGS metagenome assembly UEXM01 (sample SAMEA4772469, study PRJEB27181) | metagenome | reverse complement strand
TTTGGAGATGTTGGGTCAGATAAGATACTCTGAACAGATACGCTAACGGTAGTGTAGTCTATCTCCTGTTGCTTGACGAGGCTGATGGTCCTCTCTTCTACTGAAATCTCACTGGGTGCAACATAAGAGTATCGTGTGCTGCTGTTCTGTAAAGCGGCGATCTCGTTTGCGGACAGACCTGCTTGCAGAAGCTCGTCTTGAGTATACTTGGTCGTTGTAAATGTTTCTAGCTGCGCATCTACCCCTCTTTTAAAAGCGTCCAATTGAATCATAGACAACTGAGGAATGTCTGTTTTCTGAAAGTTTACGTAGCTAATGCCTATGTTCTTGGGCAAGTCGGCATCAAATGTCTGGGGGAATGTCAAACTTAAAGAAATTACATCTGAAGGGGATGAGGCTCCGCGGACAGCACTGCGGTTGCGAGTGTGAGCTTCGCGGATTGGACCGATTAGCCTGCCGAATTTATCAGCCAAGGATATCATTCTTTCAAGTAATCTCTTATTAGCCTCCAGGGTACCGTTACCGGGTTCTATAATCGTGTAGAGGTCATTGGCGATCATGCTTCTATCAGTATTGTTTAGTCCGGTGAGTAGACTTAATACATCCAGATAAATAACAATGGCTCCTTGTGGGGCACTTATACGCTCCTGCGTGCTTCTTGCGTATTCCCTCTTGAAAGCATTTGAAAACATTTGAGTTTTTTCATTATAGTTTGTTTCACGAGAAGCGATGTTTATGTATTTACCCAACAGTGTGGCAGCTCTTTGTAATTCTTCCAAGCGGTGCCTCATTGAGGGTAAAATACCGTCTTTAACTTTTATTTCAGCACGATATTCGTAAACGCCGTCAGTTATGGTTGAGATACCTGAGTCTACGGCGTAGATAGTTCGCCTAGTTCCGACATTATTAAGATTTATCTCCTGAATACGTCCTGTTAGGTTATATCCTTGGGGCGCCTCTTGTCCTAAATTGATTTGTAGGAATTGCTTGTTCTTCTCCCCGGGCGCATTATATTTCAAGCTAGATCGCAAAGACGTGCCATCTTGTGAGGTCTGTACTACCAACTCTGGTAAACTGTCAGCATCACGGTTATATTTCAGCACAGCGGTGCTCGTAAGCCGGTTAAGACCAATCTTTGTTCTCACTCTATCTCTAAAGATTGAGAGAGATAGTATGGGTGAGTCGGCTAATATTTGCCTTCTTACTCTTTGTGGAGCGCGGGATAAAAGACTTCCATATTTTGATTCGTGTTGTAGTATCTTTTCAACGTCGCAGTTAAAAACCATTACTGCATTATCACTTGTGTCTCGGGTTAGGTACAGGTCTGAGACATAGTTTGTCTTAAGAGTCTGGGCGGTTGGAGCAAGATTGAGATCCAAAGAATCTATCCTGCTAAAGACTCTAAAGTCGGCTATCTTGTTGTTATAAACATTTTCCTCTGAGAGGAAGCCGTGCGGTTTTGAGGTGTGAAATGCGCCTTCCATTGCAGCACCCTGGTGATAATGGATAGGACCCGCCCACACTTTGCCGGCAGAATCCCTATAGACAGTTGTCTGCCTGACAACAGAAGAGCTTTCAACAATCTTTTCCATGACCACCATGCTATGAACAGCAGTAACTCCGTATGTGGCAGCGTTGTTATACTCAGAGTAAACAAAACATGTTACGTGCTCTGGGTCGCCCTGGGGAAGTCCGAATGAACACGTAAACTGCTTTGAAACAACACGGTTCCGGGTTCCTTCGTTGTCTTCTATTGTGAAACCTGCAGCTGTCTTCTTATTTAAAGGCAAGACAGCTTCATCCCAATCTAGCCCTCTGTTAAACTGCGAGGGAATAGAGACACCCTTTTGGTCAAAAATATTATTGGTTAGGATATACTCTTCTAGGTTTTTGTTGAAGACCAACAAACACTTCAAGTTAAAAGAAGACTGCCCAGAAGTCGTTGTTGACCAAGTGCCTTGCCCAGTTCTATGATCTATGATGTCTTTCACCACCATTTCAATTGATACGGCAGTTGAACCCTGGCTGTCCTGGGGCATCTTATCTTTGTTATAGACTTCTTTAATAGTCCCATCCGCGCTAACCACTCGGCGGACATAACCTTGCCCCCGAAAGCCACTCTTTCCTAGGACTGATGGTCCCTCCCTAAGATTAACCTTCTTGACATATGTATTGGGGGCTGTGACCCCTTCTAGGCTTCTTTCGCTAACATTTATCATTAGTCACACACCTCTATGTCGCCGGGTGACACATTTGTATTATAGACGTTAAATCGGTCAACTGCCTGAACATCTGGGCAGTCATAGGGGATATCGTCTATCTGCAGCCCTCTCGTTCTAAGGTCAGTTATGCGAGGACAGATTGTCTCTTCAGGAATACTTGCATCCATATTAACTTGAAAATAATATTCTACGTCATTTGGTCCAAATTGAATTCTGGGCGTATCGGGAGCATCCACTACTAAAAGATCGTTAACAACCTTTTGAGATTCCTTCTCAAAATACAATGTTCTGAGAGGTTGTTTCTTATCTTTCCCAACTGGAATATCTGGGAGCATTTCAAAAACCTCTATATCGTAATCTTGATCTAGCTCAGTATTCATCTCGTCTACAGCAAAAATAAGAGCAGGTCTCTCAGAGATTAAGTAAAGAAATGAACCGTCATCGTAAATCCGACTTATGATGCGGTCGCGGATTGGTCCAGTAATATCAAATACTTGAGTTGTGCCTACAGCTACGTCGTACTTTAATTCAAAGTCTAACTGAGGTATTCTCCTGACATTGCTGTAGACATCAGAGTTAACAGAGCTAGTTAGATAATTTACTGCCGAAGATATCTCGCCCTGAAGAACCTTGATGTCCCAAGATGGAACGTGGCGGCTGCCCAGCTCCATGGTTCCGAGGGGCTCTGTAAAGCTATACTGTTTGTCTTCCAAGGGGGGCAGTGACACGTAATCTGTTGATTCAAAGCCAAAACGCTCAGCAACAGCGCGGAGGGTAGGGTCACGAACCAGTCGTATCATCGGAGATAGGTTAGTCTCAACACCACTGAAGACGTATTGTGGTTTTGTTTTAGGCGTGTCCTCTTGAATCCGAGGCTCTACGTCATTTTGAACCTCTATAACTCCTGTGGAGCCCTCAGCATCATACAGTATGTCACTGTCAAAAAACGCATAATAGACCGGCTTAAACTTTCCGATAGAAAGCTGAGCTTCACCTAGGGGTGTAAGCTCCAGATCTATAACCTCTTCTTTTTTATTGAAAAACGCCATTACTCGTCCTTCGCCGCTAACTCTACTTCGGCATCAATTTTAACTAGTTCTACGAGAGAAAAGAAATCATATGGCCAATTGAAGCTATACTTGGGTGTCTCTTGCTTTTCAGAATCGGATCTACCAATCTTTCCGGCTTTACCTTTGTTGAAGGTGTTGTCGGCATTGAGCTGGTCCTTAATGACCATATCAAAGTAATTCGTATTCGCTTTCTGCTTGACCTTGAAGACCATCCAACGTAGGTCGCTCGGGAAGTTGTCGCCGTTTAGCAGCTCGCCGAGGACTAAGGGGTGGGAGATTTCAACCTCTTTTACAATCTCAGATGTTGCGGGTCCAAATCCCTTTTCAAAATCGCTTGATGAGGGATCAAACGCTCGCCCAATCCTAGGTGGTAAGCCTTGCCACATATCCACCAAGTCGTCACGGTTAAAAGTGTGATCAAACTCAAATAAGTACATAGCGAATGGTGTCACCGCATCTGGGTTGAGAATGAAGTCAAACTGAGGTGGGATAACGTATCGCTGCATTGAGTCCACCATTGCCTGGACGCTTCCGGAGACACCCGGCTTCTTAAGTAGAGCTTTATCAATCTCCTCACGAGGAACATCAAAGAATCTACGCTCGGAGCCCTTTTGATAATATGGGACTGCTACAATTGCTTCACTAACTGTCTTAGACTGTGCAACCTCGCCTAAGCGTTGCTCCTTGGTTCCAAGACCAACTAGTTCCACCAAGGAACCGGTTAAGGCAGGATCTCCATTGAGGGCGCCAGAAATATAGTTTGGCGGAATATCAGAGACAGATAGGAAGACGCCCTTGCTCGGGTCTTCTGATGGTTCCCCATATTGCATCCATACGCAGCGGGGAACACTTCCTGACCCTCTTGTTGGGTTTGTAACGGTCGCATCTGCCATGTTCACCATAGGTGTTTCAAACTTCGTCTGGATCGTCCACGCATTATCGGTGGCGTCGTCCTCTACCTGGATCGGCTCTCCAGTGTTGGGGTCATATGTTACCTTTTTAATTTGTGCTTTTCCAAAAAGGTTCAAGCTAGCGTCTAACTGCATAGAGTTAAACTCAATGTTATTGACATTTAAGATTGTGTTAATGGACGTATCCACACCTTTACCGCTTGCCTGAGAAACTCCCCAATCATTGCCGATTCTCAGATAAGAGACAGCTAGGTTGGACGGCGAAAGCAAGTCATCTATCGTAAAGTTTCCTGCGGCGGGGGCTGTAAAGAATATATCTGCCCAAGACTCGCCATACTCGTAAGGCGGTGTAAAGCAAGGATTAAATCCATCAGGAGAACCAAAGCGCAGTGTAGCTGCGGTTCCAGCACCAACGGGGGGTCCATACATGAAAGGAGCGCTGCACATAGTGAATGTTGAACGTAGCGTGCCGCGCCACTGGTCCACAGGAGTTAGTGGGTTTCTATACCCCAACGAACCAGTTCGGACAGTAGGTTTGTTGTAGCTCTTGCGCATTTTTACACGAGCAGCATAAACTTTACCGTTCTCAACTGGGTCCCATGCGGACTCTGGGCGTGAAACTAACGTAGTGGGCTTACCCTCTGGCAAGAAAAGGCTTATTGATTCTGCGAGGAAGTTGCTTGCCATAAGCTTGTAGATGGGGCTACCATACCCATCCCAGGAGGCTGTTACGTTCAGAACACCACTAAGGTGGGGTTCCATATCACAGATGTCAATATCAGTAAGATAGTTTTCTGGCTCTACAAGCGCCTCAAATGGAATTCTAGTTCCGAATCTACCGGTGCTATTAGAGCCTGAGATATATCGCGTTCCAGTTCCGGCATCGTTGGTAATGGTATGAAAATCAACACTTGAGGTCATAAGTGGGAAGTCTACAGCCACGCCTGCCTTTACAGTGTTAAATAGGACACCAGGTCCAAACATAGCTTGACTAAATGTTCTCCAGCCCTGCTTTGAGGTGGCGCCGCCTCCAGTGTCGTAGTTGACAAATCTTCCGTAAGATGAGGAGAAGGTTTCGGCAACCTGCACTGACCTCTCTGACGGATAAAAGCCATCATATGGCAAGAATTTAAGAAGACCCTTACAGCTAAGCTTAATTGAAGTTGGGGATGCCACATCAACGTGGTCTTCCCTGACTGAGGCAAAGAACTTCAAGAAATCAGAGTTGGTGTAAGTTCGGTAGAAACTCTCTTCGCCACTCTTGTCACGGTAAGAGAGTCCGCCGGTCATAACGAGGAAGTCAGCATTATTAGCCAAGAAGTTGTTTGACTTGTCCTTGAGATAGTATGAAATATGGTCACTAATACGGAACTCAGGAACAATGGAGTAATCCTTACCCTTGAGGCGCATATCGGCAACGTAATCATCATAGGAGTTATACCAGGGCTCTTTTTTTGCTTGAGCGCCGGCTTCCCATAGAGCTTGTCCGCCGAACATCTGACTAGAGACAAGTCGGGTATATGTAGTGGTTGCGCGGGTCATAGAGCCCGTTTCCACAATCATAATACCCTCGGGTCCAACCACCGAGTGTGCGTTAGAAATTGTGTTTCTTCTTCCGAAGATTGCCCCGGGTTTAATATTCCCCACAGTTCCACTATGAAGCTGGAAATAGTTGTTCTGGAGCAGACCAGCACCACCGTCTGAGTTTACACGCTCAAACGGCTTGCGTGTTAAGAAGTCGCTATCTGCATCCAATGACCACATACTTTGCTTGGGTATTGTACTGCCAAAGCTGCTGACATTTGTTTTTGTTCTTTCGTCACGATCGTTTCTCCAGAAGCTGCTAACGTAATCGGGGCGACCGCGAACGCTGCTAGAGTATGCGTTTAGAGCAGACGGATAAACTGTTTCAGCGTATACAACGCTGTCTAGCTTATTGACCGGGCTGTTTGGATCATCGCTAGCATCATCCAAGTAGAGGTCTTTAATCTTATCATAAGCCTCTGTATAATCCTCCCTGACATTGTACTGGTTGTTCAGTTGGATGTTATTGAAAGCACTTAGGCTGTTGGCGTAGCTTGATTGTAGACTCGCTTTACTGCTAACAGTTCTACCATCTGGTGTTACGCGGTTTACCTGCATGGATTGAACAAGCGGAGCAAACTTTGAAACAACAGGGTTCTCAGTATACTGTGTTACTGGTCCGTAAGATGGCGTGGCAGAACTTGAAACTATTCCTACGGGATAGCTGTAAGTCGCCTTTTTAACAAAGGAAATAATGTTTTGTTCACGAAGCTTTCTTGCTAGCGCTCTGTTGCCTGCTCTTAGTTGAGTCCAGGTGTTTACGCCGTAAGGTCCACCACGATGCAATAGAATGCTGTTTAACATCTCCACATTGGGAATTGTCCCAAAAGACGTGTTCTTGTAGCCACTGTAGTTGGGCGCTTCAGTACCGCTTACAATGTTGTTCTTAATATCAATGGGGTCAAGTACCAAAGTGTTAAGGTTTGCAAAATCTACCGGAATATCGCCAGCAAAAACATAGCTCTGTGTCGTGTACTGAATTGCTTGCTCAAACCCATATGTAGAGCTGGATACAATGCTGTCATTCCAAGCATGTCCGTATATTCGGGAAACCGTATAAGATGCCGTAACCCAAGAATACTGAAGGTCGCTTCTGGGGATGGGGTGGGTCGTCCCTTGATTGTCACGGACCCTAGCCACAGTGAAACTATTGTCGGTATAATCAGTATCGCTTGTGAACTCGTTCCTCTTAATGGGGTTTCTGTTGGTCTTGAAGTAAGAAGGCTTTGTAATATATTCTAGCTCTGGGATAGTCCCAAAAGTAGCATCATATCCAAACTGTCCAGCGTGTAGGGTTCTGAGAGTTCTCAAACCACGACGCTTGCCCAACTGGTCTTGGACTCGTAGGGTTCCGTCCTCTCCACTGCCTGAAGAAAGTATAGAAAGATTTCTAAACGGTAGGGCGTTATATACGGATTTCTCAGCCGCAGCAAGATCTAGATACCCTATGCTCTGGACGTCCGGACCACCTGGGGCTGAGAACCGATTGGCAAAGATGGACTTTGTTTTTGCGGAGCCTGACCTGTTAGGTCTAAGAAACTGTGCGAGGACCTCATACCGGTTGCTAGGGTCTGCAACACCGCTATTTATCTTGACACCAAAGAAGTTTCCGTCACTTGTCGCTCCGTGCTTTAGACCCAATAGGTTAGACAGTGTATTTGTTGCAGGAAGATTTGCCCTAATACTGAGCGTTGTGGGTAGCGATATTCCCTCATTCTTGACAAAATATCGGTTGTTTATGGTTCTACCCATTGTCTGAACAACCTCATAGTTGTTCTGGAAGTTGCCAATGGTTGTAGAAGCGGTGGTGTAACTGACGTTTCTAATATTTAGGGGGCGCTTTGCTCCAACATTGCGGTACCTGATCGCCCACCTAAACTGAGTGTATGGATACGGACCAACCGGGAACGGATAATCTGGTCCTACAAAGCCCATAATCTTTGGATCAGTGGGGTCAAAGCGGGTTCCCAGCTCTATCCTCCAAGCTTCTGGGCGGTTAAGATAGTTATCAACTTTATTAGTGCTTGTGAAAGAAGAGTTGTAGCGGTTCAGGGGAACGTGCCTTGATTGGTGACCGCCAACGTGTGCGTTGGTGAAGGGTCCCTGGATTGGAATCTCGTTGCCGATAAAGGTATCGCTATGTAAGTTGACAACTGCGCTACCGCTCTTGAATTTGTTTTGTACCACGCTGTTGTAACCCGTGGTCACAGAGGAACTTACAAGGTTGAACGGAGCACCAATCGTTCCCTTCATAGAGGATACATAGGATCCTGTGTTAGTGTTTTTAATTCCTGTCTCGTCTTCTCTGCGGAAGCTGATTTTGAAGGGATAGTACCTCTTTAGAAGTTCGCGGGGTCCAGAGCCAGTAACATTTGTGAAGTCAATGACATCTGTATCGTTGATTAGAGCGGTGTTGAGTGGAGTTCCAGAGGCAGCACGAGGTCCAAAAGGCTGCGTAGCATTCAAAATTAGACTACGCTCCTTGGCTGCCGGGTAGTTAATACCCCCCTTTAACGTACGACGTGGCGAACGAGGTGGCTTATCCTCTGAGTTTGTCTGAACGCTGAGTTTATAGGGTCGTAATCTCTTTGAATCAAGCGTTGTCTGAATGGTGTTGAATATCTTTTGGCGATCTGTATCCACGACTGTGACGCCAGTAGCCAGAGGGGACTCATCTCGGGCTGCCTTCTCTAGCCAATACTGCTGATGCTTTGTCTGAACATACGGATTAGGCGCAGTCATCTCAAAAGAGGACGCAGCTGAGCTGTCGGCTGTTCCCTCAATAGAGACGGGACCCTTCCTTTCCAGAGTGGGGAATTTTGACCAATACTTGTTGCGCTCTAGAATGTGACTCTCTACGAGGTTACGCAAGGTATCAGAGGAAGCAGCAGAGGCAGGAATGAGCTGAAGCAGGAAGATGGATAGGGATGAATCAATCCACTTGTAGAACTCTAAGAACTTGTCTAAGTCTGGGGTATTCTCTACCTGGGCAAAGAAAAGGTTTCTTGCCTTCTCCATGAGCTTGTAGTCTTGCCTGTAGCGGTTAACCGGATCACCGATTAGATTATTAAACTCAACGATTGTGGCAAACGCATTGATGATCTCGTCAGAGATTACCTGGTACATGCTCTTTTCCGGAGAGAAGAAATAATTTATTGGTCTCGTCTGTCTTGTAAAGTTGATGTCGTCATCGTCAAGAATATTAACCATATCAGATGATTGGACTATTTCGGGCAATGACTGGCGAGCCTGCGGGATATAAGTTCGGTCTAGAACGTCGTTATCGCTTACCGGGAACCCAAAGCCCTTTCCAGAGTGCTTAACATTTACAACGTTTCCGAGCCACAAGTATTCATTCTTTGTGTGAACCGAGCCAGAGGATAGGTCTAGGACTGGAAATTGTCCGAGAGTGTTTGAGCCCGTAACGTTATAGAAGCTCCAGTTAAGCGCGAGGGTCTTAAATTCAGGTATATACTCGCCAGCGAGAGTGGTCTGTGTCCCAAAGGCGTTTCTGAATGGGTTGAGAGTTCCATAGACCTCTGAGTCGTTGGCGTGCGCTGAAATCGCAGCGTTAGGAATTACATCACTCCAGAAACGCACTGCAGATAGTTTCACATCAGATGCCTGTAGGAGAGATCCCGTAAAGTTGGTGCGGTGAGCACCTCCGAAGACTCTCTTAGGGCTGCGCAACATTCTCTGTCCAGCCACAACTGATTTAACAGTGTCGCTAAGAGAGAATTCCTCCTTCACTACGTCCAACTCTTTGTTGACACCGTAAAACTCTATGCTGTATCCCGATGAAACAAGGGAACCAGTGACGGCGTTACCTATGGGATGCTTTTGAGGGACGACTCTAACCGCAAAATTCCATTTATTTCCATCGTACACGTTACGATACAAATCAGTTGTAATCGTTGGAATATTGGCCTGGCTAGATATGACCATGAATTTAGCATCGGGGGAGTTCACTTCATCGCGAAGAGCCAAAACTCGGAGGTCAGCATAATCATTGTAAGCACTATCGTCCCACGTTGTTTTTGCGGGGTTTGAGGGAAATGCTGAGTGCATTCCAAACAGGGACGCTGAGGTTGGGGTTGTTGGGACAGAAGCTGTGGTCTCACAAGATTCCACATAATTCGGGAAAATAACTTCTGCCTCTAGAGTGAACCCAATGAAATCTTCCTTACCGCTCGCAGCCAAAGTGTTATCGCCGCCACTACCTGAGATGAAAGATGATTGATCAGCGTCAGCTGGCGTTGACGAGGTCATCTGGAAGATAGTACCTCCACGATTTTCACGAAGATACAAATTAACCAAGTTCTTGGATGAAACAGAGGACCTTACATTTTGCCTGAACTCATAGGTTGCATTGTTTCCATAGGTGTTTAGGCGAACTAAATCTTCGCCGACACCGTAACAGTGAATTAGATTCCTAAAAGCCTTCTCGGTTCCCTTAGCCTTGTAAATATAGACCAAGTTGTTGTAGATGTTTTGATAGACGCGATTCTTAATCTCTTCAAACTGCATTTCGTAATTGCGGTCTTCGTCACGAGACATAATTTGCTCTAACACATTTGAGTCCACAAACACGTCTGATGAGAGCATGCCTGCCGACTCTACTAGATTAGTCGCAAACGGGGACTCCTTGAAGCTAGAACTAAGATATTGAATATTTTTAAGCTGGGGGACTGTTTTAATTTGTGAGTGTAGTTTGTCAAAGTAGCTACCGATAATCTGAACTAGATTCTTTAAGTCTCCAGTCGTGTCCTCTTCAATGATCCAAGCTGGCAACGAATTGTAAATGGAGGCGTTATTTGTGTAATCGTAGTTGCTACCAGAGAGCTTGAGACCATCAACGACGGCTACGACATCAGGGTGAGAGGAGTAAATAATTGGGTCTTCAAACTCTGTGGGAGCTGCTGACGCCGAGACCATGGCGGAGCCGGTATTTCGGGCAGTGGCGCTATATCCAGTCCACGCGCCGTTTGACACACGTCCAGAAAAGTCCAATACAACAGAATCAATAGTGGCATTACCAGTGATACCCTCGTTAAATTTATAATAAACTCCAAGATCAGTGTTGGCATCGTCGGTGTTTGTTCCGCCATATACTTGCGTGAACCAATTTCTCCCCACCTCCTCAGCAGTTCTTGCTACTTTCCAGTATCTCAATTCATCCAACGAGGCGGCTAGCTTACCATTTCCAGCGCCAGCGGAGGCAACAGCCGGTGCCACAGGGGTGGTCTGGAGGGCACCAACGTAGGAATTAAGGGCACCTGTTACCTCATTCATCGCGACGGCTGCAGAGGCGCTCTTAAGATCGTCTAGATCTCCGTCAACATATAATTTTGCGGTGAAATCGCTACTTGATGAGAGGAATGAGAACGCATAGTGGTGCCATTTGCTGTCTGTTAGCTTAGTTACCGTGGCGCTAGTTCCAATTTGCTGATCAGCAAAGCCTCCAGCTGAGCCAGAGCGGTATGTGACGCGGAAGCCGGTGGACGGGTCCATGTCAATCCTGAGTCGTCCATATCCAGCAAGTGTACTTACCGTCTGGTTCCAGAGGTCAAAAATTACCTCCCTCTTGCCTGAGTTGGGGAACTGGGTTTTGTTCATCCAGAATTCAACAGTAGAACCACTTAACGGATGAAATCTTAAGTTGTTACCTCTATCTTTTGCTAAATCAAATACGTTGACTGCGGGGTTAGACCCCGTGTAGGATGAAGCCAGGCTCTGATCCGAGGTGCGGTCTGTGTTGGGACCACCTTTGGTCTCAATGAACTCTTGGTGTACTGGCGTGGGATACGTAAGTGAGTCAGAGATCGCCGAGCTTTTTGAAGACAGAATGACGTAGCCAGTAGTGCGAGGATACCTCTTGTCAAAAACAAACTTATCCAGATAAGATGAGCTTAAAGAAAACTCATTCTTCTCTTTTTTGGATCCGTCATAAGGATACTCTAAATAAATTCTCTTTACAGAATCTTCATAGTATTTTTCAGCCGATCCATAGACCGCAAAGTTAGAAGCTGTTGCATAATCAAGAGGCGGGATAAACTCTTTTGCTTTTTTACGGCTTACTACAACATTGCCAGCAGACTCAGCGTTCTTCCCAAGATCGTCTAGGCTGTCTGAGGAAAGTGTTTTTGAAACATAATTTTTTTCAAAAAGATCTCTGATGCTCATTTTTACTCTTCAACTCTGAACTTAAATTCTTGGGGTTGCTCTTGCCACGAGCCAATAGACCCGTTGTAATAAGCAAACTTTAAGGCGTATGCATATCCAGGCTCCAATAATCCCATATCTAGATCAAAGTAGCTTCCTGATGCGTCAAAAGACATCTGAGTGTGCAGCAGACTACCTGTTCCAAACTCAATTGCCCTAACACCATCTATAACCCTGCGAATCGCGTAAGAGCCGCTCTCTACGATTGTTGGGCGAACGGTGGAGACTGCCCTGGTATAAATAGTTGGATTCCAATCTTTTTGGCGAGTGAAGACTCTGAAACGTGCTGTCTCCTCCACGCTATATATGGGCTTAAGGTTTGTTACGGATGTAACAACGCGAGTTGCCGGGTTTTGTGGAGATAGGACTATTTTTTCTGGCTCAAAAGATCCAGTGTGAAATTGTATTGGTGCCGTAAACGCACTAGTGATTGCTTTACTACCGGAAAACCACACATCAAACATATCTGTAAGAGGGGTTGAGGCTGCCGTTAAAGCAAAAGATGCTGAATAAATTCCCGTAGACACATAACTTCCGGTTATAACATAGCGGTGAGCTGCTCGGACATGCACACCGTCAGCAACCAATTTGATCACCTCTGTATCATCGGGAGCACTGTTATCTGCTGATCCTGAGAAAATTGAAACATAAATCTTATCAGTTCCAATCCTCGGTATATTTCTAAGCTCGCCGCGGAAGTAGTTGTACAAAAACAATGTGTTAAGATTCTCGTCGGCAGTTGCTAAAGAACTACTGTAGAGGAAGGTTCCACGGTCATCCTTGGTCGCTGAGTCCCAACGAGCCTCAATTACAGGTCTCTTGAAGAAGAATTCCGAACTACGAGCAAAGAATTTTTTGTCGTAATATGATCTCTTAGATCCATCAGTATTCGCAGGTACGGCAGTCGTGGCATCACCACCTAGCACTAAAACCTCCTGAGAGGACGTTAGGTGGACACCGATGCCGTAATTGGGCTTAGTCCCCAATACGTTGCCCGCGCTGTTTACCCACTGCTCTACGAGCGGTGTAATGTCTATTTCAAGGTCTTCGGTGCCGATGTCAAAGGTCTGAGTAAACGTGGACTTGTCAGGCTCATCAAAATAAACACCGCCAGCAGAAGGCGCCCCTTGGCTCCCCCATTTAACAAGACCAGCAATGCTGCCGGATCCCATATTCATCCAGTTTGCGCCCTCACCGTCGCGAGTGACATCGGTATAATTCTCCATGTCTATGCCGTTGCCCTCTTGCCAGTTGAAACTGATCTCTCCACCTGAATTTGGCTTGGCGCCCGAAACAGCTGTGGCAACTAGGGTAAAGTTACGAGGCACAGTATTGGGAGTGACAGCATTGAACATACGTAATACAAAGTTTACACTACCGGAGGCTGGGAGTACGCCATTCGTGCGGTCAGTAGAAATGTCAGAGATTGGGAAACCGATCAAAATTCTTGATAACTCGGAAGATCCAGAACTCTCCTGACCATAGATTGAGAAAACTTCTAGGCTATCAGCGCGTCCCATATTGGAGGCTGTGCCACGAGTCGTAAGATTCGCCTGGTAAGCATTGGTGATTGTGGTGTCGGAGTTAGCGACGTATCGTTTAATAGCCATTACTTAATAGTTCCCTTAATATCAATGTCTAGATCTCTTATTTCCATAATTACGTTCTTCGGAACATTTATGTATCGTCCGTCCTTAGATGTATTTTCCTCAATGTTATAACCTAGGCTTGAGTATACTCCGCCGAATACATTTACAATTCTAACATTTGTTGCATCAGAAATTTCAGGAGTATTATTTAGCGCGCTATAAATGCTAGCGATACTGAAGGGTTCTCCGATATCCATTTTATTCCGAAACAGGATGTTTAGCTGCTCGTTAGCAGCCACTAGGGCATCAAACTTGTCCACTCCTATTTCTGCTACTGCAGTGTACTTGACTTGAATGTTCACAACGTGTGCATCTAAGATATCTATTGTGTCGTTAATCATTTTATTCTTTGTAAGCCAAGTTTTTAAATTTTCTTTTATTGTGGTGTTTGTAGCAACTAGCCTACCATTGTTGTCCTCTGACATTACGTATAGATTTAGGTTTCTTCTAAAAGAATCTGAATCGCGATAAATAGAGCATCTCTTGATACCTCCATTTTGTGCTGGCATTGAGTAAACGAGCGACTTATAATCCTGCTCGGTCACTGCTCTGTTTTGGGCTGCATAGGCTCCTGCAATGGTCTGTTTAAGTTGTTCACGAGATGGGGCGGCGACACTTCCTACGATTGGCTCTAAGTTTGAAACCTCCAAAGATCCAAGAACTGTGCTTCTAGTTGATGCAACAAGAGTCGTTGGGTCTTTAAACTCCAGGTTAAAGCCATCAATAACGTTAACAGTTCCTGCTGATGCGTTGGTGTTCCTAACTGCATTTCTTCTGTATCTTATGGTAAGAGTAGTGTTAGACGGTGCTACACCAAACTTATCAGTGTCTAGAAGTTTAGAGGGGTCAAATGATTCTTGGGTAACATAGTTTTTACCATTTTGCTGTAGGACTATGTTGGAGGGATCTACAACTGAGGACTTGTTAATCTCTGTGTCTGAGCCGTATCCAAACTGCAAGGTAGTAGTAGATCTATCGCGGTCAATCGTAAATCTACGTGGGACAGCAAAAGGCTTTAAGACTGCGGCAGGCTCATTGGCTGACCGGGCCTGGCGATTGACAACGTTTTTATAAACGACATCTTGAGAGAGGTACTCAACCTCGTAATATTGATGCCCCTCCGTATCCGTGACAGATAGTATTTCCACAATGTCAGAGGTGTTAAGGCGAATCTTCTTGAATCTTTCAAAAGCTCCCACAAATGCTGTCTCTGTGCCGAACTGACCAGAGGCGACTTTCCCAAACGCCCTAATTGCGTATGAAGTTGGAAGTCCTGTAGTGTTATTCGTTTCGGCAACGACTACCACATTCTTCTCCTCATTAAAGTCTAAATCTTCTGTCAATACAAAAGAAGCGTTGGCGGTAGAAGAAACCGTTGCGCCCTTCTTGAGAATGGGTATGTAGTTTGAATCTGGTCCAAGACCGGTGCTGTTGGCGGGGACCTTAACGAAGAATGCACACACTCCATGAGCGCTTGTTGCTCCCCTAAAGCTATATCCTGCCTGCTTTCCTTGGCGAACAATGTTGTTATACTCTATGCTTGTGTCCAGAAAGCTCTCATTAACTTGATAGTCTAGGTAAAAAGAAAGTATGTCGCCCACATATGAAACCGTATCAATCATCAAAGATCCAAAGGATCCCTCACTAAAATCTCTAAAAGTGTCAGGGTAGTATCTTCTAGCGTAGTCAACCAGGTCTCTTCTGATTGAACTAAAGTCTCTACTGGTATAATTTATCGGTACTTTTTTTTCTTTTGTCATCAATCTTCCCTCGGCATCTAAGTAATTAGTCCGCTTAACTTATTGGAAGCGCTAAAGAATCAGCAGTTTTTAAAGCTTTGTTGTAATAAGTTATTTTTACAGCTAGAAAATTCTCATCTACATTTGGTGTGTTCAGTGCGGATGCGAATTCAACATTGCGAATAACTATGTACGGCAGATAGCGCTGCTGCTGTTCTAGAATCCTACTTCTCAATCTCTCTTGGGTAGCCTCTGTTAATGGCTCAAACAGAAAGTTTTTCACCCCTACTCCGAACTCAGGTTCCATCATTCTTTCACCAGGCGCAGTGAGCATAAGCATTTTTAAGTTTTGCCTAGCTAAGTCACGATAGTTCTTTACAAGGCGGATTCCGTCTCTTTGGTCGCGGGATACGGGCAATTTTACGGCGATTCCAGGCATTTTTATGTCCCTCTTCTTTAATTAGTGATTAGTCTAGTTTCTGTCTAAGCTCAACATACCTAACAATTTTATCAGTCTAAGCCATAATCCTCACATATGGGGTAGGTGGATGGTCCGACCACCTCAGTTGCACCTGGGGCATCTACAAAAGTAATATTATATGCAGTTGGTAGATACGCCGGTGTTCCCAGCTCCTCTAGGCTGTTTTCTCCAGTTCTTGGCATGATCTCGTACAACACCTGTACACCACCCAATCGTGTATCAATGCGATACCTCACACAGACAAACTCAGATTCTCCGGCAGGAGGTGCGTCTGGGGTAGTTGGGGTTTCGTCAACGGGCTCTTCAAAAACTGCCCCCTCAACCGGCTCTCCACAAAGACCGCCCTCTTGGATTATTACATTGTTTGCAAGACTTGGTCCCAGTTGTCCTGTTGGATTCTCTGGGGTTGTAGAACGACTGGTATCAGTAGCGTTATTAATTCCAGGCTGTAGGCGTGACTCGGGACGATATGTAAAGTCGTTAGAGTTGTACAATTCTAGGAATAGCCTCTTCAGCTTTCTTCTCAGCTGCGGGAAGAACTTGCGGTTCCAACGATAGTAGCTGTTGGGAGGTGGACGCAGGGGCAGAGGGGGAAGGGGAGAACCAACGGGCACCCATGCCAAGCCGTCAGGAGTGCGGGTTACGCCCCAGTTATCACCTTTTCCGATAGTTGTCAAGAGTGCCTCAGCGGTGTAGATTGTAGTTAGTGACAACATAGTGGGCATCGGTATCGCGTGACCAAACATTAAACCATATGCCTCTGATGTTCGCATTCTCTGACCCAATAAGTTCCAATCAAAGAGTCCAGCAGAGTCAATATTCCATGCACCGGTAGATTCAATCCCAGAGACGATTTCAGTCTCTAGATCACTTACTCTTAAACTAGTGACGATTTGCTCTTCTAGATTATCAGAGTAGACGACAGGGATAGAATAAGCCCCAAATTCAGAATCGGATTCAAGCGGGGCGTGGGGGTACAGACGATTAGCTATGTCACGTCCAGCCGATACCGGAAAGCTTCCATTCATCCTAGACTGCAAGCCACCGCCCTCAGATACAGTAGACATTGCTTCGGGGGAGGGGACATACACAAGCCTTAATCCATACTTAAAAGTCTCAAATAGATCTCCCAGTGGGTTGCTGAAATCAATCCCAGCCAGTCTCATAATTTGAAGGGCTTCGTAAGTTCCATAAATATAGTTATCATTCCATGTAGTAAGCAGCGACACGCCAGCTGCCGTTCGTGTACCCTTGACGTAACACTCCAGCATAAATCTACCGCGGTTAAAGCTTGCAGGATTTATCACCGATCTGTCCAACCCAAGTACACCCCCTAATCTTGAAGTATTTGCCGGCGGGACGTCAAAGATCTTGTATTCGGTTGATCCATAGGTTCCAAACCTATAGAAGTCTTCGTATATATCACCCACCCAACCAAAGTCAGGGGTTCTAAAGATTTCTTCGGTGTCTTCAGCCAACCGATTGTATTCGTCCAAAATCAAGTATTTAAGCACAACCATGGCATCATCTTTGGAATCACGAATAACAGAAATCTTGTCTTTCTGTCGGAGTCTCTTAAGAGTAATGCTGAGTTGCTGGATTGGATCGGGAATGACGGCACGCGCACCGAACAAATCAGAACGCTGCGGGGTGCGGTACTCCTCAACAATTGTCTGGATTCTACGCATCGCTGCATCCAACTCCACAGACGGCTGCAGTTGACCACGACGAACGCGCCTAGAGACGACCTGACAGGCTTGCTCAAGGAATTGATACCAGTATGCGTATAGAAGGTTGCCGTCCTCTGTAGGTGCCTCTGGGGGCACTGACGGGGCAGGCACTGGTGCGGGTGGTGCAGCGGCTGGATATGTGGGCGCTCCAGGGAAAGGACCTTGCCGACGCAGCCCTTGTTCTAACTTGGAAGCCACGTATGCTGCAGTGACATCATTGAATGTAACTCCCATATTGGTTTTGAATTTAGTGAAACTACTCATGCCCTTGAGGAAGTGTTCAATAATAAATGTCCGAACAGTGCAAACAACAGTTCCTTCTATGGCAGCAGCGTTCATTCGGGTTAGAATCTTGTTGTAAGGGGGCTCGTTAATGGTGCGAGGATTCAATGAGAGTCTTGGATCATCCTCTTCATCTCTGTATGCCTCAATAGAGCGCTTAACAACACCTGGTATATCAAATAATTCTTTTTTGTCTGGGCAACAATACTGATCAACCTGTTGAGGAATTAGGTTATCTTTATACTCCAGCCAGCCGTCCTTTGGATCAGGAACCGCCAAGTATTGCCCGGTTGTAAGCTGATAGATCTCATATCCGGGGGCTGATCCTCGGGCGAGAGATTCTGGCGTAAGCTCTTGTAAATTATACTCACCATACTTGAACGCTCTCTGGTTTAGACGAATTGCGTTGGTGATATACCTGCCAATATCTTCCTTCATAACCCTAACGATCGTCTTGTTGTCCTCGTATACTTGTGGGTAGGATGTCGCAGGGTTAATCAACCCGGTCATTCGTTGAAGATACATTAACCATTTGGCGCCAACTTTAGTCGTACCAACAAACTCACTTTCCTCGGTGTCCTCATACGCATACTCTTCAATTTGCCCTATGATCGTACCTTGATCGGACAACTGTCTGTATATATCGTAAGCATCATGTACAAAGGATATACCTTGCCTATCAGGTAAGTCGGGTACCGCATAGACCAGGTTCACCTGACCACTGTCAAAATTATAAGAAAGGGTAAATTTCTCCTCAACAGTATAATCAGCGGCATCAAAATTCAATACTACCTGTGTATCTTCATCCTCGGTGAACCTTAGCCCAACTAAGCCAAGCCTCAAGCGATCAGCAACCGTGGTTGGCTTTAGGCGTACCGGTGGGGGTAGCGCTCCTGTACCCGGCTCTTCGGGACCAAAAAAACGATTTTCCAGGTCAGAGACAGGAGCGGTGTCAAGAGCAGCAAAAATACCAGCGAAGCCATTGGCAGCGTTATAGTTTGCCAACTGACCGCGTTGTGGCACAGAGTTCTTATTCGCGAGAATCATGTTGAGGATTCCAGCACTTCTATTTGGCTGGATCGGCTTCATCAAATCGTTTGTATAGAAGATGTACATCGGATCAAACATACCAGCGATGATCTGCTCAGCAATTGATAGGTTGCCCGGTTCATCTCTGGGAATTGCGCTACTCAAGGCATCCTGAAATACCTCTTCCACAGAGTTGTCAAATCCTCCCGCTGCAATCGGTGCAATCAACTCATCCATAGTCCTGGTGACAACATTTTCAAAATGATCCAGTTGTGATTGAATCTGCTCCTCTGTTATTGAGTCTCCACACTCATCTCGCAAACGTTGCGCTAGGTTATCCAGCGTGTCGGAGGTGTCCAGCCCACATAGACTGACGATAATTTCAGCGTCTCCTCCAAATAGACCAATTGTCTGGCGGGTGTTCTGCAAGAATCCTGGTGGGAAGGCGTTACCCATTGCATGGAAAAACAGCCTGACTGAGCCGCGGTCGTTTAACACTGTGGCTAGTCTTGGATATGATGACCTTATAGTGGCAAGTGCAATGTCAACGACTGAATCAGTTGACGTACCTTCAAGGAGCGAGATCAGCTGATCTGCCCTTAGACGTGCAGCCAAAGCATCAATGAGGTTGTTATCCCCGGTAATAATTGGCAGAATATCTTCAAGGTCAAGTCCACCAAAATTAGAGAACAGCCTTGCAAACCTTCGGCTTGCTTCCTCCAAAGGAACGCCTGCAGCAGCCATTGCCTCATTGAAGAGTCGCTCCAAATTGGTAGTTGGGATGTCTGGATTTCTTAGCTCATCAGCGATCTGATCCGCTGCTTGCCTGACTAAATCACAGAGACGACCCTCCATAAGAGACCCGACAATCTTTAAAAGTGCAACCAGGGAGTTGATCAATAGCGTTGCGATAAGAGTCGTGATTGACTCTATGAGAGCATTTTGAAAAGCTGACCAGATAGTATTAATTTGGACTGTTGGTCCAATAATCTGACCAATGTCAGGCTTAGTAATTGGAGCAAAGCCTCCAAATATATCGCAAATATCTTTCTGCCCCCCTTGAGAAAGATTGTTTTGATTGCTGTTTAAGCCTCGGTTATTCTGCCCTCTGATTTCACTAGTGTTTATCACACACTCACTGTCAATCGGAACGTTTTGAAGGACAACAGAAATTGCCGGAATTTGTTGCACTGCCTCAAACAGCTGATCAAAGGTGAGGTTGTTTATCAAATTGTTGATAAACGTATTCACCATCTCAATTCCAAGGTTTGTGGCGACCGTGGGGATGTTTGCGGCTGAACCAACATTCTGTAGGGCTGGTAGTTCCTCATAGATCACGTCAGCTAAACTCTCAACGCCCCTCGTTCTTGCGATGAAGCCGGTCCAGAATGCGTCTTCGGCATAGGGCGGAATAGAGGTAGCAACCCCTCCGCCGTAAAACCCTTGCTCTAGGGCGCCAGACTGTGTTTCTTCGCGTTGCTGTGGTGATGGTACAATAAAGTCGTCAACCGCGTAAAAGGATCTTCCCTCTTCTCGCTGGCGCTCTGAGGTTTGCCTGGTCTCAGCATAATCCCAGGGAAGCTGATTTCCGCGGCTATACCCCGCAAGATCAACAACAGCTGATACATCTGCGTTGTAGATTGTTAATATCGCTGCCTGAGCGCCAGGGGGGATGTTTTCAAAAACACTTCTTAATTCAGACGCATCAACCTGTCGTAGAGCAGAAGCAATAGCCTTTTTAATTAACTCTTCGGGGTCCAATATGCCACATGTTAAATCTGAAATGAAATCAAACGTTTCTAGGAGCATCTTTCCAAGTCCGCAAACAGACATCTTATCAAAAAGTTTCTCCCAACCTGTCTTGATTCCTTCTGCGTCCGCAGCTAGAAATTTAACACTATTAGTTGCAGAGCTAAAAAGACCATCTGCAGCATCCACGATCTGATTTTCACCCTCGCTCAAAATCTTCTGTAACTCTGCTGTAGACTGTTTTATCAGAATATCGCGATCCTCTAACTCAGAGGGATCCATGCATTGATATCGTTGAAACTTTTCGTTAAATTGATCAGCAGCAGAGCTTATGGTGTCTAGGATTGTTTCTTGTACCAGTGACTGTTCTATATCCGAGAAGATTCCAGGCGTCCCGGCAGTTTGATTGCTCACAGAAGGAGTCAGAAAATCAATGGCAGGATAATGATAGGAGAGAACAAAACTTCTTAATAGAATTCCCTGACTTGTATTGTTAAGTGCAAGTATGGAATCAATCTGTGTTAAGTATGAAAGCATCGTAGGGCTATTAAGCCCGTCGTTATCACGAAGTGTTTGAAGGGATAGCTCCACAGCCTCAGCCCCAGTTTCTTGCGCAAACATTTTAACAATATTAAATGAGTTGTCATATCGCACAATAATTTGATTGGCAACTTTCTTCTCTAGCGGGAAGGCGACCTCACTTCTAGAGATCTTTCCTTCAGAGGCGAGAATAAAACTGTTTTCTCTCAAAACATTTACGATGGAAGTCTTGAGGGTCTCTATAGCTGTTGACTCTACGGAGAGGTCAACCTCTCTCCTAGATCCCGCTACAACAATCTTTGTTTGCTCTACTGTCAGTAGATTTCCCTGGTCAGCTGCGAGAATGTTTAAGATTTCTCCCAAATTGTCTATCTTGGATAAAAGGTCTTCAGTTCCTAGGGTGATCTCGCTCTGTGTCCCTTCGGGAGGGGTCAGTCCCGGGGCATAAGCATCCGGCAACCGCATAGCTCTAATGAGACCAAATGGAATCTTGTATAGCAGTCTAATGTTGTCAACGGACGGCTTGTAGAATTCAACTGCTTGGTTTTCTCTAACATATTGTGTTAAAACGTCTCCAACGCCAGCGCCTGATGGGTCTTTCCCGATAAAATTCATTAATGAGGCAACTGCTATGTAAACATATTCCTCTGAAAGTATTTGTACGCTATCTTCTCCATACGGAGGACAGTTAAAAGCCGTGGTCACTGGGACCATATAAAAGCAACCCTGGACGTCAAAGTAGGGGTCTTCTTGAGTTGTCCAATCAACGACACCGATGCCGCTTGCTACATCAGGCGGGCAAGTATCATCACCCATCTGCATGCCTTCAAGATCATCTTCTTCTGGGCATGGGGGTGGTGCCTCTATGACGCCCAAGCCGCGAGGAGGGGGGTCAAATGGACAAGGGAATCCGGTTGGGTACGCCCCGAACGCAGCGTTTCGCTGGCGATTGTAACTCTGGGTGGTGCTTAGCCAGTTTTCTTTTGCCTCGCTATCTCCAGGGGGAAAAATTGGCTCGTCTACCCCTTCTCCGGGTGCGGGCAATGGAGCACCATCAAATATGAGGTCTCCCTCTAAACTCTGCAGTTTCCTGGGTCCCTCACTCCAATCGTAGTCTATGGCAAGACCTGGCTCTCCGCCGGGGATAGGGGCAAATGTTCTACGACGCAAATTACTAGGACTGCTAGCTCTTCCAGTTGAAATAAGACAGCCATACCCATCATCGTTTTGACGGGCTAGGACATATAATTCGGTGATATATCGTAAACGATCCCTGTGTCCGCTTGGGAGTCCAATTCCTCCTGAACCCAAGTAATCATTATAAATCTGTGATTTCTGTCCATCAATTGTTCTTCCGTCATATCTATCTTGAGCAAGCGGATAAGCCATATCGGCAATATCAATAACATCGTCTAGAATTTCTTCTACTCTATCTACAAGCTTTTTAATATCAGGGAAGCGAGGAGCACCGCTGGTCAGGCGAAGAGAGTCTATGAAGATTTTCTGCTCTTCTGGGGGCGTCGTAGAGATCTCAATGGGGGCATCGGCAGTAAAGTGGTACAAATACGCTGGGGAAGTGTAGCTCAGCTTTCTAACCTGGTCTACAATTAGGTCAGCCCACGCCGCTCTGCGTGGGTCTCCTGCTTCGCGTGCTCCATAATCATCAAGCCTACTCATAATAAATTCCTAATTCGTCTTGTTGAAACGACTTCCAAACCACTTCTTTGCAGCAGGGTCTAAGTATGTCTCCTTTAGAGACACTTTCGTCTTTAGCTTCTGCTTATATAGGTTTTGATGCACGTTTGACATCTTGTTAGCCTCTTTTGTCGCGATCGTCAAAGCCAAGTCAACTGGCGGGGCTGTGAGAGATGGACCCGGCATTACACCAGCATGTGTGTGCGTCTGGATAGCTGTGTTGATTTGGGTCTGTAGCTTAGCCATCTCGTTAACGATGTCTGTAAGCTCGTCTATGCGATCAACGATTTCCAGCAAAACCTCATTCAAAGCATATGCTTTTGTGAGCGGTTCTAGGGGTGTTGCTCTCAAATCATTACCAGCGATCAATTCTATGCCCGCTATAGCCTCAATTCCACCGCCTTGAGAGTTTTTTTCGCCGCCGTTTCCAGTGCCCTCTAGATTTTTCCCCTTACCTGTTACGATCTTTACTCCCTCGCGTCCGATCAAGCGAACGGCATCAGCCTTCATCGCCACAGCGGAGCGTTGTGTTATTTGAGTATCCCCAACAAGGCTAAAGTTTCTATCAACATCTGTCTTCTGGCTAAGGTAGATTCGTGCAGCATCCGTGAAAAAATTATTTCCCACAATAGAATTTCCATCAGGACCACCATCAATTGATGCTTGGCGCCCAACACAAATGTCTATCGCGCCTGCACCTGTGTGTCCTTTGCCGCCATATCCAGAGGTTATTGAGTCGGGACGGTCTCTACCCAGAACTATCCAAGCGTTGTTGTCATTCCTTAGAATTTGTTCACAAGGGGCGCTATCAAACTGAGGGACGGGCTCCAAAAAGTTGTTATTGTTTAACCCTGAAGCTGGAACTGAGTCTGCTAAGTTTAGTCTTTCATAGGTAGCGGTCTGCTGTTCTGTAAGCTTTTCTTGATTTATCGCTTTTCGCTCGCTCATTTTATCCACCCTCCGGAGTTGATAGAGTGGTCGCCTGATCTGGCAGGAATGCGTTCACCGGTATGTACTGTCGTGGGTTGATTCTAGCGTTCTTGTCCAACATCCCCGCGTTTGAAGGACGGATATCAATGTGGAGGTGAGGTCCAGTAGACTCGCCAGTGTTACCGACTCTGCCGATAACTTCACCAGCATTAACTTCCATGTCTATTGCAAAGTTTGAGGGGATGGAATCATCCTGAAAGTGGAGATACCTAACTCTTACTCCACCGCCGGGGGCTCCCTCTATAGGCACATTAATTTCAACAAAATTGCCTGCGGTCTCGGAGGTATTTGGGTTTGTCCTAATAGCTGTGATTGTGCCAGTCTCCATATTATAAACTGGCTTGCCTAAAATGTTGCCATCAGCGAAATCAATTCCCCTGTGTACGTCTATCTCGTTGTTTATTCTACGGGTCGTAGCGTCCTCACCAGTGACTCTTGTGGGTGATGCCAAGGGCGTTCTACTAAATAGTTGAGACGGAGTCGCCTGTATTTGCCTGGCAGCCGCTTCCTCCTCCCGGCGACGAGGAGTCCCAGGTCCGATAGGTTGCCCATCTAGTCCAGCGTTAGGGTTGTTGATAAAATATTCACTGTCGGGGTCTCCGAAGATTCTCACCAGTGCATTACAGTCGGTGGCGTTCTCAGTTTCACCAGGACCATCTTGGTACACTCCATGATATATGCCATCAGACTGAATTCCTCCATTGGGACCTTTGTTAAAACTTACCTCAACGATGCTGCCTACTCTTGGCCTCGGGGTCTTTCCATCCTTATCCAACCCAACAAACACAGGGTGCATCTCAATAACGCCTCGGTTTTCAGAGGGAACACCATCCTCTGTTAAAGGACATGGCTCAGGAATGTGAGCATGGATCTCTGGTATTCTAACCGTTACAGTTATATACGATTGTTCATCACCGTTGTCCCTGAAAGGTAGTCGGGAGCGAGCGATACTCCTAACAGCCTTGAGAACAATGCCTTTAAAGATCTTTGTATCTTTTAGATAATTCTCTCGGTAGGTGTCTATCGCACCCTCTTTAATATATTCGTAGCGAATCTCATCGTCACCGGATGAGTTTCTGTCAATCTTGTTTTCAAAACGATTGCGAATCTTTGGATTCAAAGACAGATTATATGCGGACATATCATTCGTTATCCTTAATCAGATCAAAGAGATCATCCTTGTCTTTGTCACTTAGCCCCATATTACCTGAGCTGCTCTCACGCTTGTGAATAATGGCACTAACTTTTACGAGCTGTTCATTTGATCGCTGAAGCGTCTCCACATATTTAGCTGCTGTCTGCCCCACTTCTTTATGGCTATGCTGATCCTGGGACATATACTGCATAATATCGCCCAGCAACTCTTTTGTGACCTCCCGATCTTGGCGAATATTGTCAATTACTTCGGTGAGGTAAGAGTTCAGGTCCTTCATTAAACGTCTCCGCGATTCCATTTGCCCTTAAAGGATCGGTATTTCACACGCATTTTGTTCAAGTTATTTACAACCTGCTTTGTGTTAAGTCCGGTGATCTCTCTAAGATATAAATAAATAGCCTTTTTATTAAAAATTTCAATATCATCGGGACTTGCTAGCAAGATCTTAACTGCCTCTAAAACCTTTTTCTCATTCTCTTTCAGGGGCACATTGTCCCACGTCTCTATCTCTTCCCACAAAAACTTCCAAAATTCATGCTCTTCTCGCTTGTGATGATATGGATTATAGGAAGAAAGATATTTCTGTTCCACTTCTCCAGTGATACCCTCAAAATCTGTTTCTCTACGAGACCGGGCAGTAGTTCTCTTAACTTTGTGGATGAACCAGTTCTTAGTAATAACAGAGAAATACGAGAATGCTTTTGATCCCTTATCGGGGTCATACTTGTCAAGAATCGTGGTTAACCATACCTTACATTCCTCTCGGAGAGCATCAATGTTAGGGAGAGATGTAAACTTGTAAGTGAATACAACTTTGTCCACCATCTCACTAAAAGCTGGCTCTATAAATTGTATGTACAGTTCAGTTCTACGGCGAACATCCCTAATCCTAGCATACTCTACTATGGCATCTTCGTGATCCTTAGTAAAGTAATGGTTCTTTTTTCTTGCTCTTCTCCTACGATTCGCCATCTTCCTCCTCGGTTGGCTCTTCTAAGGAGAACCCATCATAAAAGCCCTTGATATTCTCTACAACAGATCTGGAGTGCTCAATAAGCCCACCCAGAGTCTCATCGCCGTAGAAGGTCTCTAGCTCATGAACCCCATTTAAATGTGAGCTAAAAGCCTCCAAAGAGCCCTCTAAATCGCTAACATTGTCCGAAAAAAACACAAACTGCTGCGTCATACGACGACAATACCAAATTAAAACTGCGTTAACAATTAGGGATATAGAAAGAAGAACAGATAACACTATCATTTTGCCTCGTGCTCCTTAGACTTGATGCGAGCCTTTTCTGCTTTAATTTCTTCTTTGACATCCTCTATATATTGATTGACCACACTACCAGGCTTTTTTTTACCAAAATTTACGCTTTTCTTGATGTTTGACGATCTAGAAAGCAAGCGTTTAACTTTTGATTGACACTTTTCACATTTTTCCACGGTTTCTGACATTGAATGAAATTCATCAAAAACGTGCGAACATTCCAAGCACTGGTAGGTGTAGGTCGGCATTACTCTGTAGTGTCTGTGTTGGTTTCGTCGTGCAGGATCATACCATCTGCATCAAACTTTACAATTGGGGGGTTCTTCACGATAAGCCCCTCTTCGGTAGGCACAAAGCTCATTGACTTTAGGACCGGGACAATATCAGACTGCTCCATGAGAGAGCGCTGAAGAGCCATCATTACAGCTCCAAGAGCTTGATCGGTAAGGTTAAAACTTCTTAGATTCGCCATTTGTTAATTTCCATTCTTTCTAGTGTCCTGCAGCAACCTATAGAGCTTCTGCATATCTTCATTCACGAGCTTTTGAGTTCTCTTTAGTTCATTTTCTAGTGCAATCACCCTATCTCGGAGATCGCCGCGTGTACCATTAGACATTATTTTTTCCTTTCTTGGTCGCACCTTCAATGCGCTCCCAATTTTTGTCTTTCCTGACTTCCAAATTCTTCTCCCACGCCGCAGATAGGACTGTAGGAGCAATACCATGTCTGCTAGCCAAACCAATAAACGCATTTATATCCTTTGGAAAGCATTTGCCACCAAAGCCCAGATTACCATCTGGACCTGGAACTTTGGTGTGCATGGGGTTAACCCATCCGGAACTTGTCAAACCATCTATGGCTTGTTCCCAATTTACCCCCAAGTTTTCTGCCACCTGAAAGAATTCATTCATTAGTGAAACCTTGGCTGCGTAAAAGCAGTTACAAAAATATTTAATAAATTCAGCAGTCTTCCAGTCAGTGCATACAGTATATACTTTTGGGAAGCATTTGTAAAAAAAATCATACACTGGCTCCTTAAGACCGTCTATAGACGGATCAAACCCAAGCACGATTCTTGAGGGATTTGCAAAGTCATAACGAGCAGTCCTCTCGGTTAAAAACTCGGGACTAAATACAATATTTAAGTCTGGTCTGAGAGAATGAATTCTCTCGCAAGTCCCAGGAAGAACTGTGGATTTTATAACCACTGCAGCCGAGTGGTGGGCGGGTAATCCAGATATAACACTGAGGACGTATGAAATATCTGACTGTCCCGTCTCTAAGTCAGTAGGAGTCGGAACACAAACAAATATTATTTCAGAATCTATAGCCTCGCCAAACGAATTCATAGACTTGCTTGGATTTACATCATGGACAGCACAATTTATAAAATCCTTATCTTTAAGGGTATCGTATATTGCATCACCAACAAATCCATTGCCAATTATTCCGATGTTAATCATCTTGCCACTCTTTATACTTTTTAAACACATGCTCAGGAGATGGATGATAAAGGTGTTCTCCGACAAAAAGTGATGGAGTGCTAAGCGGGTTCCAATTTTTGCTATGCCTGTCTAGAGACTTGGATGGGTCTCCCCAAACAACGTGAGGGCATCCGCACAAACTGGATAAATGAATTGGACCTGATGAAGGTCCGAATATGCAGTCGGCATTATGTAAAGTATCAAGCAAATTTGACAGCGGTATGCCTCTTAAATCTTCAGTACCCGGGATATATCCGGAGCCGTTTTGTGTGCCAATACAAGCTATGTTACCATCACCCAACAACTCTATAAGCGTGCTCCAGTTATTTGGGTTCCAGTTATCCTCTTTTCTAAAATCTCTATCTCTAGCGTGTAGAATATACTTATATTTTTTCTTTGCGGGTTTTCCAAACCTTATATATTCAGGCTTTACCTCAAAACCGCCTATGGGTACAGTCTGATCAAAGTGGGTGTGAGGCGGGAAGCCTATTCTTCGGGGAAGGCACAAGACTTTACCTGAGTTAAGCTCTAAGTTGTTTTCTTCTACGACCTGCTTAAACAGTTCCAGAGTATTAATATTTTGCAGAAAAAATGAATCTGCATTAGCCTTTGGAGGCGTAAATTTAATAAAAGTATTAGCAAAGTCTTCATACAGTGCTTTAGATTCTGGTCTTGATATTACAATTGTTTTGTTAAAGTTTCTTGATAACGCTCGGACATAACCTTGCCACGCAAAAAGTTCCCATCCGAACTCCCCGACCCACGGACCTGCTATTAATGTCTTACTTGATTTGCTCATATAATCTTATGATCTCTTTTGCCCAACTTAGACGTGTGTACTTTTGTACCTTATTATACCCTGATTCTGCTATTATTTTAGCCAACTCTTGGTTTGCAAGGTAAAATTCAATTTTTTTATTTAAATCTTGAGCATCGTGAAATATAACTAAGTCCTTTTCATCCTCAAAGATTTCCTCTCTACCGTGCCAGTCATTAGAGATTAAAAAACCTTTTGCTGCTAATGTCTTATAAACCCGGTCAGAAGCGGCGTTGTCTGTACAAATGTTAAGATTAATAAGACTCCTAGATACCTCTAGGGCGTGTTCTTTACCATATGCATTATTTCTAATATTAACTACCCTGTTTAGCTTTCCAAACAAATTAGCTCTGTTCCCATAAACATTTCCTAAAAAGGTGACCTCGTGTTCTTTTGGAACATTATGTGGCAGATCGTTTCGTGAATCAAAGCCCTCGCAGACATAAAATGAATTTTTATTTATTCTCTCTGCAGCTAAAAGAACATCCTTTTTGTCACAACAGAGGTAATCAACAAGCGATGTCTTGACTCTCATCTCTTCATTATATGTTGTTAGCGGGTCCATAAACCACAAACAAGTAGTGGATAAAGACGTTGCCGCCTTAAACACGCTATAATTTACTTGGTTACATTTGCTAAAGAGCACTAGGTCAAAACATCCTTCTGTGATTGTTTGGATTAGATGTTTATCCCGATTATGAGAGCCTAGCTCCACTGCCTTTTGACGATAGTTGTACCCAACCACCTTATCCACTAATTCATTAATGCATAAAAGTTGGGATGTGTTCGTTGACAAAAAAGAGTTATCAAACACTCCCACAAACAATACTTTCATTTTTACTAAATGAATTCGTCGTTTTTGTGAGGGTTCTTGATTCTATCTAGATATTCATTTAGAATGTGTGGGCGACATTTGTAGTTTCCACAGGGCTCGTGATTTAGGGCTGCTACCTTGTCAATAATCTTTTGAACTTGTCCGCTGGTGTGGATCTCCTCAAACGACTGCTCGTAGATATTTCCAAAAGAATAATCCTTCTTGTCATAGAAGATGTTACAACCGTAGCATCCCCCCTTAGCGTCAATAAGGGTTAAGAAGTTATATGCAAAACACTTCTTATAACAGTAGTTGTGTGACTGCCCAGGAATCTCAGGCATCTCTTGTAGATTTCTACTACGAACCATAACGACGAAATCATCAGTATTGCGTGCAAGTAGTCGCAGTCGTAGCGCCTCATCCGTCAAATTGTAAAGGGTGGGATTAGAATCACTCTTTGGGTGATTGTGGTGCGGCTTGAATTGAACGTTGTCCACACCCACATCCTTCATTAGGTCAGCGAAGGCTTCCATCTCCTCAATGTTCTCCTCCATGACAATGAACTGTGCGCCGATCTCTACCTCAAGGTTGTGCTCCCTCTTGTACTCTACAGCTTGACGCATATTTTTAATGACTCTCTCAAAGTCTCGGTTCTGGTGGATAGAGTGGTGGGTCTCGGCTGTTGCGGCATCAATACTAAACCGAACCCAAGAGAAATATGGCCACACACCTGGGAGTTTACGGGCACTAAGTAGCGACCCGTTTGTAGACATAGAGGTCTTAATCCCACGGCTATGAGCTGCCTGGACAAACTTATCCATATCCTTGTGTAGCATCGGCTCACCCTCGCCGGCGAAGTATATTGATTTAACCCCTACATCCGCCATAGAATGGATCGCCCTAACAAGGACGTCTGTGTCTATCAAAATTTTTCCATGAGTGATCCAATCTACACTGCAAAAGCTACAGTGGTGATTACAACGGTTCGTCGGTCCCACCTCTACGTGTAGAGGGGTGCCACGCCCGGTCTTAGCCCAAGTGGACACCTCATTTGGATAGTACATAAGCTTATGTCCATCAACGTCTTTAATACCCATTATCTAACTCCTCTAACCAGTAGTTTACCAGATCTTGCAATGTTTTTTCAATTGGTACGCTCGGTTCCCAATTCAAGAGGTTCCTCACCTTTGAGTCATCAGGAATCTGGATTGGAATCTCAACCTTGCGTAAGAATTTAGGCTCAATCTCAAGCTGAACCTTACCGAGAAGGTTAGCCTGTGAGAGCATTATATCTAAATAGTGTTGAATCTCATGCAGGTCGTTGCCGGCGATATGAAACACTTCGCCGTCCTCAACTTTACCTTCAAAATAAGCCATCATAAGTTGGTAATATACGTCCACAATATCTCTTACATCTGCGACGATTCTCTTTGCCTTCATATTGCCAATCTTGATAACTGACTCCTGCTGACCCCTGAGAATCCTGGCGATCTGGATAGCGTCCGAAGATATAGAAAAGTTTGGACCTCGGCGAGGACCGGTGTGTGAGAAAGCTCTAGTTAAAAAGCCTTTAAGGGCTGTTGTCTGCATTCTCTCAATTGCATACATATCTGCGCCGGCTTTAGACACGCCATATGGGTTGTTTGGTCGTAAGGGAAATTCCTCAGTTATTTTTCTATCTCCAGGGCATATCCCGTAAACCTCCGGAGTAGAACAATTCATAAAAACACAATCTGGCATCTTTTCTATAACCTGATCACACAGATGGGCTGTGCCTATAATGTTAGTTTGATTAGCTAATAAAGGGGTGACAAAGGATGATGGCGGGTGCGCAAAGGCACCCAAGTGAAACACTCCGTCAAACCTTTCGCCATTAAAGACCTCTGTCAGAGTAGAGGGGATGGATAAGTCCCCATAAACAAACACAATTTTTTCTAGATTATCTCTCCCAACAATATTAATAATGCTGTCGGCTTTCTTTAAATTGCGGACCATAGCGATCACTTCGTTTCCACTTTGCAATATTCTGTTTATCATATGAGGTCCCGCGAAACCCGTGGCACCTGTTACTAAAAATCTCATTCTAACTCCATTAAAGGTATATCTTTTACCACTTAAAATTATCTCTGTAGTGTTCAACGATATCTCTGATCTCATCATCAAAGTTTTTACGGGGACGCCAGCCTAGAGCGCGTAGTTTATCATCATTTAGCGCATACCTAACATCCTGTCCTGGTCTTTTAAAGTCCAAATCAGCGTACTGTTGCCACTCTAATTCACTTTTTCCAAAAAAATGACTTACAATCTTTTCAAACGTTACTTTGTTTTTTTGTTCAAAACCTCCTGCAACGTTGTATATCTCGTTTTCAACTCCAGATTCAATTATCTTTATCACGGCGGAGGCTGTATCGCTTGAGTGTAACCAATTTCGCACTGGGTCTCCAGCGTCGTGCAGACGAATCTTTTTACCCCTCATCAATAGTTTTACTGTAACTGGTATTAGCTTTTCTGGGTATTGTCCGATTCCGTAGTTGTTGGTCGGTCTAAGAATAATATATTTCAAACCATACGTTCTAGCCCACGCTAATATAAACATATCCGCAGCGGCTTTAGAAGCACTGTACGGGTTGGATGGCTTTAGGATGTCTGACTCAAAATGTGAGCCATTGACAATATCCCCATACACTTCGTCAGTGCTAAAATGAAAAAATATGGGTCTCTCTGTTACATTAGACTGTTTTCTTCTAATCAAGTCTAAGAGATTCTTTACCCCTACTACGTTTGAGTGTATGAAATCATGGCTGTCTACGATGCTATTTCCCACATGAGATTCAGCTGCAACGTTTATCACATAATCACAGTCAGGAAGATATTTAACTTTTGCTATGTCTTTTTTGACAAATGTAAAATTATCAAATTTACTAAACTCTTCTAGAAAATTTTGATTTGCTGCGTATGTGCATTTATCTATGCCGTAAACCTTCCAGCCTTTATCTAAACATTTCCTAGTGACATAAGAGCCTATTAGTCCCAAACATCCAGTTACAACTACAAGCTTCATCCGTATATCCTTTTATAATCTAACTCTATTTGCTCTATTTTATTATCCACTCCAGGGTCAAAGACGCCACGACCGCCGTAGTGTATTATAAATGAAGAAAACCTATCTTTACTTTGATTCCAAGGTTCTGAAAACATTGTCATATGATTCCAGCGATGGTCTAGTTCGTGAACTTTCATGTTGTACTTATGTATGTTATAGGACATATGAAGGTCAGCAGAACCCCACCCTAAGTAATACTGCCCATCGTGGGGCTGAAAGATGTCCTTATGCTTCTTAGACATCACGAATGTTCCAAAGTTAGTATAGCCAGTGCGCCAACCTACGTCTCCCCATTTAGCCTGTAATTGATAAATTTTATACCTGCGATCTGCTTGCCTGGATCCGGCATCCTCATAGACGGTACCTATCTTTTCTTCAGGTACAACCTCAAATATATTAGGACACGTTTTGTTAATTAGCATGTCAGCATCCAAATGAAGAATTCTATCATATGTGTCAAACATATCATATATTTTTAAGCATCTATAGTGAGGCTTATCATCCTCAGTCCACACCGGGGGTTCGTGGGATAAAGTTACTAGATCTGCATTGCACTTATCAGCGTATTCCTTGATAACAGGTAGAGTTATTTTCACATAACCCTCAACACTGTCGTCTATCCTTGTGACCACTGCTGTTTTCATTTAAACTTCCTTCTCATATTTTTAAACTTTATTATGTTTCCTGATTCATTTATTGCTTTTTTGATTCTTAAAAGCCCTTCACCGCACACAACAACTGGTTGATTATCAGTTATACCCCAAATTTTTCCATAATGCTCAGCCCTATTATTGAAGTTTAAATCCTCCACTAACTCAGCTTCTTGAATATATATCTCCTGCTGGTCATGTACTGTTAAAGCTCCATCGTAGGGTTCACCAAGTGCAAATATTTTGTTTAGGATCTGTTTTGCGGGGCGCGACCAGTCTAGCCTCATATCATCCTTGTCCCTCCAGAGGCTAAAGGAGCTAGTTGAATAATCTATTTTAAAAGGCTGTATGTTGCTTTTTAGAATATCATTACACATTTTAACATACATGCTAGCCACTATTTCAAATGATTTTTTTAAAGTTATGGGGTACTCTATGTTTGTCTTCATTCTACAATACACATCCCCAAAATCTGGCTGTGTTGCGTTCTCATAGGGTCTTAGCGCCGTTGCTCCTAAATATTTCTCCTCGCTCAATAGGGCACAGACAGTGGGGGAAAACCCTCTTCTCTCCGGTAAATAGGAATCATGAAAAACAACCAACTTGTCGTGGTATCTTCGCAAAAGATACTGCCAACCGATTAAAAATATTTTATCAACTTTATGAACTTCCTTGGCAAGTTCTTTAAGGTTTTTTTTCTTGTATAATTTGATACCCTTGTTGGCACAGTGTTTTTCAATCAATTTATGGTAAAGCCCTCCTGCTTCGCCGTTATCATAACTAACTGCAAAAACAGGATTTAAATCTAGACCTTGTAAAAATCTCAAACCCTTGTAACCAGTTGCCATGACCACAAAGTTCATTCTATTTTTTTTCCGAACACTTCAGCACATTTTCTATCACTTCATCTATGTCTATCGCATCAACCCCCATTGGGTTTCTTGGGACATATAGGTTAATTGCCTCATCACCAATGGGAGCTAGGCAAAGCACATTTTCATTATGATTATGAAAGAAGTTAGTGTTTAGCTGGATAGTAGGGTGAGAATAGGCGGCTATGACCCACATTGCTCCGGTATTTGGACCAATGGTGACATCTGAAGCCAGGCACGCCTTTACTTGGTCAAAGTAGTTTAGGTTGGTTAACTTTTTGTAATTTGACATCTCACTTATGCGAGGTTCTTTCGCTCTGCCATAATGGTACACTTTGTAACCCTTATCGTGCAACTTTTTAATTAATTCCTGATACCATTCAATACTTGGAGAGCGTCCCAACCCCGTCTCACCTTGGGCAAATGGCCACAGAGCTACACTTTTTTCAAAACACTTTGTGTAACTAGCGTGAGTCCGAGTATATGTGTGAGCGTCTGGATTTTGAATACCTACATCAAACCATTTGTAGAGCTTTGGTTTCATTTCCTCTTCAGTCAAAACTTCGGGCATATCGTGAATACCGTGCATAATTGCGTTTTCTTCTACCATACTATAGTTGTTCCACCAATCTGGCGAACTATGGTGAACTTGTCCGGGTCCATATGGAACTAATATATCACACTTGTCCATCTCTGCTCTGTCAATTTCTCCAAACTCACTCCACCCGTCTGTAATTTTAATTCTATCAATCAGGGGGTGGTTAAAGAAAACTGGTGCTGTGAAGGCACACTTTCTCTCAATAACCCAATATTTGTAGCTCTCGGGATACTTTTTTTCATAATATGCAAGCATCGGCAGACCGGCAACTAGATCGCCTATCAAGCCATAGCTCATTCCCCAAATCCTCATTGGCTTTTTCATTTAATGACCTCCAAATCTTTAAACAGGTCAAATTCTCTAAGGTCTCTATAATGAGGTTTCTCTGACAAGTCTTCAACGTGTTCTGGGTAGTTCTGCATAAGCATTAAACCTCTAGCTGCCTGCTCTGGTGTCATATAGGCATTCCAGCCATTGATCGTTATATTATCCTCGTGATACATAACTTCGCCACGCCCCTCATAACGTCCCTTGCGAAACCACTTTGCCGCCTCTTCACTATCAGTTAAAATTACACCACCCTTTCCTATCTTAAGGTGTTTCTTAATATGAAAAGACAGACACATGAGAGAACCGGGGATATACATATTTGATGTTAGTCTTTTTGCAGCATCATATATCGGATATGGTTTGAGTTGGTAAATTCCCTTCCATTCTATATCCTCAAGAACCACTTTGCCTCCTGCGTGCATTATGGATTGTGGCACCGACAAATAAGTTTTACTAGGTATTGTAACCCTATCTACTTTTAAATACTCACAACATAATAGCAAAGCATCTGTACAGTTATCAGTGGAGACTGCATACTTTGAGCCACAATAGTCTGCCATTGTCTCTTCAAACATTTTAACAATTTTATACGGATTATGTCTCATGCGTTAATCTCCTTTTATAATTCTATAACTGTCATCGTCAAAATGCTGCGTTGAGAACTCAAAAAGCTCTGTGTCCTCTAAGGCGAGCATTTGATGGCGGAGACCACGGTAAACGTGAAAATTATCTCCGCGCTCTAAAATTACTTCCTGAGCGTTCTCTAGATCATCCTCCTCTGAATATTTGACTAGCATTTTTCCAGACTGAATAAAGAAGACCTCGTCCTTGAGTACGTGATAGTGCCAAGAGCAGCGTCTTCCCTTTACAAAGTAAAGCAGTTTTCCGCAATACTCCTCACAGTTAACAATCCACTTCTCAAAACCCCAGCCCTTGGGGACAAACTTAATTGGCAAAGAAGTCTTCATCTTTAATTCCTTTATCATCTATATAAACATCACCGCTTGGCTTGCCTAGAAGTAGGTGATGATATTTGGCGCCCCACGTCTTCAGTTGGTGGCGAGTAAGTTCAAAAAAGTCTAAATAAGCCAGCCCAGCGTTATTCTTATGTCTGCCCATGCCTCGGGCAGTGAAAAAGATTATTGTGTTACCGTCATTATAAAGCCTGTTAATCTTATCTATGCGATTGTAGATTGGCTTTGAACTCTCGTAATTTGATTCAGAGGTTCGGCAGATCGTGCCGTCAATATCAAAAACATATGTCATCTATTTCCTCTTGATCTTCTCTTTTGGTATAAAAACAAATTCTCCGCCACGATGATCTAGGATGGTTGGGTCACAACGCCTGCCCGACTCATCAAAAATTAGATACCCCAGACGATCAAAGTTTTGAAAATCATATCCACCGTCTTCAACGTCAACCCAGCCAGGGTAACCTTCCACAGTAGAATAAAATTTAAAGTGATAACCCATTTGCCATATTGGTCTTACATTTTCTATCAAGTTTGTCATCCCATGCAGGGCTAGCGTCTCCATACCCTCTATATCCACTTTAACCAGGTCTGGTTCAGGTAGGCTGTTTTCAGTTATATAATCATCAAAAACAACATAGTTTATTGTGGCAACTTCATCATTACCTTTAGCCATGCAATTGTTGAATTTACTTTCAACAATTTGTTGTTTATTGCTTACCGCACAGGAGTGATTAATCACATTGTAGGGCGCCGTGTTCTTTTTGCACCGAATATGGTTGTCAGGAAAACCCTCAAATGCGTAAAGCTTCATATTTTCAATAGCCATAGGGATTGAAAATGTTCCAATATAAGCCCCTACATCGTATACAATAGAAGATGGCTTAAGGAGGTCAACCAGCATCTTAAACTGATGGTCTGGTCTACGAAACAAAGTGCCATTAATGATGTGAGTATCCATATTGTGACCTTCGGTTAGCAAGTCATAGAAGTCTATGCTATGATCAGAACCCCTTGTACTGCGATATGTTATAGATTTATCCATTTAATCCTCTAGACTCGTGATGTCTTCTTTTGTAATGGCGTATGTGCCGCTCTTCTGTACGACCATACTAGCACATTTGTTTGCAAAAATTAATGCCCGCTCATAGGATAGCGTCTGCAGATAACCATAGACCAAAGAGGCAAGAAAGGTATCTCCAGCTCCACTTACATCAAACACTTCTACTTGTTTAGTGGGAAACTCTTGCCGTTGCCACCGAACTCCGCGAGAGCCAAGTGTCACTATTATATCATTAGAAACACCTTTGTTTAGGAGCTTGCTGTATTCTTCTTCGTTAATTTTTATTATGCAGTCTTTGAAGATAGATAAGTCTCTTTTTTTAGTATCTACAAAGACTGGCGTGTCCTTTAAGTCTAGCGACATTATCTGCTTAACGACCTCTTGAGATACAAACCCTTTATCGTAATCAGATATTACTAGTGCATCATAATGATTAATATTAATTTTATTAATCTGCTCAGAGGATAAAGGATTTAGAAATTCACTTTCTCCAAAATCACACCTTAAGAGATGCTGCTTGGAACGAATATCTACAAACCTTTCTTTGGTGATAACCTTTGAATTAGTTAATACGTCCACCTCTACCGGAAACGCTTTTAGATTCTCCTGAACGTTTAAAGCCATTCCTGGTTGTTCTTTTGTTTTAAGGTGTTTTAAAACAGGTACCGGGGCTTCTGGGCTAAGCCTCTTACACTCACCATAGTGGTACCGGTCTACGCAGCTATCCCCTATCAACAGAATTTTGTAATATTTTTGTGGTTGAGTATCCATCTATCCTCTCAAAAAACTTAATTTCGTTAGCAAACTCAGAGCCAATTACTTTTTTATCTCGCCAATCGGAACCCACTACCATCACAGCGGGGGACCATTGCCGTACAAGAGAGATTAGCTCCTCATCGCTCCCAAACTGTTCAACCCAGTCAACAGTTTTAATAGAGGATACCATTTTTTTTCTATCTTTTAAATTATTAAACGGTCTGTCAGGACCCTTGTTTGCAGCAACTCTTTCATCTGTATCTAAAGCCACAACCAGATGACTACCATGGCTTCTAGCAAACTCAAACAACTCAAGATGACCGCGGTGGAGCACATCAAAGCACCCATTAACAAAAACAACCTCATGTGACATTATGAAGTAACTTTGTCGTGGAAATATTCATATGCTAGTTTGTTTTGCTCACGAATTATTTTAATTAATTCAGCACCCTTTAGGGACGAATAGCTCTCACTATAGAACCCAACCAACTTCTTCATTGTGTGAACATCTAGGTTTAACATTTTTGCCTCAGCACATACTCTAGAGAACGTTTCTAAAACTGTGGGGAAAAAAATGAAAGCCTTTGACTCGCTCATTAGCTGAAGAAATTCGTGGTACTGAGAGCTTTGTATCTCTAGCGGCTGTATTCCCTTGGAATCACAAAACATTCTAGTATGGGCGTAGTTTTTTACTGGGTTGCCACTCTTCATGATACAGTAATCATGCACCTTTTCCACACTAGAGAGAAACTCTATATAATTTAGGGTCTCTAGTGACCACAAGCTACACCCTATGCTATGAACGGTTGCGCTAGGAATACATTTTTTTAAAACTTTTTTACATATATCGCTCAAAACTACAACAACTTGAGCATTCTCATAAAACTCAGAATTTATAATCTGTGATTGGGGAGGTTCAAAATTAACAAATTGTGATGGGTCGCGAGTCTTCAAATATTTATGGTCGTGCTCATAAATAATATAATTACCCTTTTTTATCAATGTTGACATAGATTCCTGCGGTAGGAAGCCAAAGTTGCCGATGATGACTCTAGAGTACCCTTCTATGTCAGCAGGGCTTACATCTTCACTATTTAATTTATCTACGTGAACTCCTTTAGATTCCAAGTAGTGAATAAGATTGGCATCATTACTTTCACCACCACCCGGTAGTTGGTCTCTAAAGAAGTCCGCTACGAACAAAACTTTCATTACAATATTTCAATTTGAGATAATTGGTCCATCCAGCTCTCTTCTTCAAGAGTGGGCTTGTAAATTGCATCGCAAAAATTGCCATACATATCCTCAGCCTTGAAATTTTCCTCTACGTGATCCTTAAGAATATTAGCATATTTCTTAAATCGGTTATAGTCCGTATACACCTTGCGAATAGTCTCCTTATAGCTACCCTGCTTGGGGTAACACCAGTAGGAATCTTCTTGTAGTACGCCTTCCCAAACAGCTTCGGGTCCAATTTGACCAAGCTCGTATTTAACCTCTGCAAAGCAAGGAGCCAGCTTTTTGACCGTCTTCTTATTCTTTCTCATCTTGCGCTCGGCGTGCAAGAAATCAACATGCCCGCTCCAATTTGGTGCAACAATTGGCAAACCATTATAGGCAGCTTCAAATAACGGCAGCCCAAAACCTTCACCGTGTGTTAAAGTAGCTAAACACTTAATTTTTTCATTCTGATACAATCCCGTCATTTCCTCTGGTGTCATATATCCGTGTAGCAAATAAACACCACACTTCCTATCAGGGTACTCGGAGAGTAAGTTTTGTAGCTTGATTTGGGCGTGGTTTCTATCAATTAGACTGTTTTTATAGAGGTTAGTCTTGACAACAAGTCCGACCTCATCATCTTTAAATTCCTCAACCCACCAACGAATAGTATTATCCAGGTTCTTTCTAGGACCCCATTGGGACACTAGCAAAAAATTAAAATCGTGCTTTAACTCAAGATTGCACTCTGCTACATCATACTCTCTAACGGGGTAGTGAGCAACATCTACAGGAGTCTCGCACTGCAATGTAAACGTCTGGTTAGTTTGTTGATCTAGTGCCTCGTATACTGTATTAACGAACGTATCCTTTGAGTGGTTAGAGATTGTAATAATTTTATCCATCAAAGTAGACTTTTGAATCCATTGTGGAGCTATCTTATTCGTCTCAATTCCTGCTGTATAGCCAATATTAATTGGTGTAAGCTTCTCCCACTCATTAGGAATGGTAACTTGAATTGAAATGTCAAAAGTTCCACCCATCTGAGTGTAATGTATGGTCTTGGCGATCAGTTGATCAATCCAAGGTTTGTCTTTGTCATTCAACATAAGCCAGTTAGAACTTCCCCACGAAGTTGGTTTTACATATACGTCAAACAAATCTGGCTTTGACATTAGGGAGCGCAAAGCAAATCTGCACTGCTCTCCATACCCACTTTGGGACAGGGCTGGTCCAACAACAATTACTCTTTTCATTATACTTCTCTTAGCTCCCAAGCTTGGTAGTTTTTACGTGTATCCCACGAACCTCTGTTCTCAATGACTCCAGAGATAATCTCTTCCCATTTCTCAGCAAAAGAACTCATATGATAATTGTCCATCAAGTGCTTTCTTCCCATCTTGCCCATCAAAGCCCTCTCCTCCTTGGAGAATTTGTGAAACTCTGTTAGGGCATTTACCACAACTTCCTCACTAAGGCGATCCTCATAGATATATGGTACCTCTTGGGAACCAATGATACACTTAGAGGTTGGCTCAATTCCAATGCCAAACCAGTTCACCCCGTCTGTAACCTGCTCCTGCAGTCCACCAGTCATATTTACAATGATAGGGGTCTCGCATGCTAGCGATTCAAACGTTGAAAGACCAAATCCTTCAGCGTCTGAAATATTGACGGTACAGTCAACAACATTGTAAATCATTGACAGATGCTCGGGAGCAACCTTACTAGTGGATAACATCACTTCGCCGTTGGTGAGTCCGAGATCTGTCATAATAGCAACCAAGTCTTGTCCGTGGACGTCTTTAGGATCCGTGTGCATAAGCAGGATTGCTTGATCGTGTCCCACATTATCCAGAAACTTTTTAAACCACCAGATTAGACTACCGCTCTGCTTTCTTCGTGCATTCCGGTTATTCCAGAAGAAAATTGTCTTATCTTCTATATTTTTAACGTTAGAGAATGCCTCCTCTCTAAATGCCATTAAGTCATCTGGGGGGAGGGGTCTAAAAATATTCATATCAACAGCGTGCGGAAGGTAGTGTTCCTCCACATCTGGTGAAACTTCCCTCACCACTTCGCTAGTGAGCTTAGAAATAGATACCACGACATCGTTAGAGTCATACCAAGTCTTATTAAACCTTGGTGCTGGCTTGTTGTCCCAAACGTGGTAATAGACTAGCGGAACGACACTTCGTAACTCATTTTCAATCTCCCAAAGCCAACCATAGAATCGCGGGTCGGTCATGATCCATAATACGTCGGGCTTATTCTGGGAGATACACGCTCTCACCGTCTCTTGTGTTCCGTATCCGTCTACAGGAAAAATAATCCAATCATCCCCATACGGGTCAACTTTTACAGGATTGTAATTGGCGTGCTTTACTGCACCACCAAAACAAATAAAACGATACTTACCAGTCTTAAGCATCGCCTCAATAAAATATTTTGTTTGGATTCCTACGCCTGACGGGGATAGGGGATGGTCGGCAATGACCATCACTAATTTCTTATCTAGATTCATTTAAAGTTACCTACAATGTTCTGTTTTGTGAAATTCACATCGCCGACAAGAGAGTCGGTTCTTGATATGCTTCTTTTTTTGTATATTGTATATGGCTTTATTCATTAGTTTAAGAGCATTTTCAGTTTTTCTTGGTCCGCTGGTAACTCTGAAGATCTCAACATGGTCCTTTTTAGCGGTTCTCTTGATCAGGGCAAAATGGGTCTCAACCATCTTTAAATCAATGTTGTGCTTGCGTGCAAAATAATATTTATACAGGGTTAACTGATATGTTGTCATTTTGTCTGAACGTCTTTCAGCGTCCCAACCCCAGGAAGTTGTCTTCCAGTCTAGAATATGATACTTTCCATCCGTGGTTTTAACCACAAGATCAATAAAGCCCTTAAATAGGTATTCAAAGCCCTCTATGGGCTCGTAGAGCTTCTCCTCGGCAGAAACCACCTCATAGTCCCCGAAATACTCCGAGAGGGCAGGAACAGGCATCCCTGCCAGTTCTACGCCCTGCTGTTCCATTTCTGTGACGAGGTCTTGCCTAAGCTCTACTCCATCAACGAGGAGACTCTCAATCTCTTTTTCAAAAGCCTTGGTGAATAGATCGCTCTCACGACCGAGAGGTAGACGCCCCAAGACACGCTGTTCGCAAACCTCGTGAATAGCGCTACCGAAGGCGGTGTGCTCGCTGCCGACAAAGCCCTTGAGCTTGTCCAGGTTTACTAGTTTATGGTAATGGGCACACTTCACCCAATTCTTGAGTTCAGAAAATGATATATGTGGCATTTCTACTTCTTGTTTGTTGTAGATTTCGCTCTAGGTTTTCTGGTTCTTGTCGGCTTCTTAACCGTAGGAGCCTTCTTAAATACCCAAGTATTCATCAGGTTGTCAGGATTCTCCGTATTGTGGAGATATCCCCCTTTTTCCAAATGATATCCTTGAAGGTCATAACCTTTAGAGAGAATCAGGTGTTTAACAGCGTCATCATTAAAGCGTATCTTTGCTTGATACGTCCTACTAAACGCAGGTACTCTAATTGTACACTTAAGTATACCATCTTTTTCAGAGATGTCAACATAAACTTCATCTATCATTCTTCTCATTGTTCAACCTCTATTAATTCTTGTATTTTCTGGTAGCTTACGGGACTAATGGTTCTAACGTACTCTGGCTCTCTTAAAAAATAATATTCAAATGCCTCTGCAAAGTATTCTCTCAAAGAAGTAACTCCATACGGGGTTAAAAACAACCCCATTGTAAGAGTTGTCAAAATTGGGTATCCAACCTTCTCAAACAAAAACATATCAAACTCCTGCGAATATTCAATTTGCATGAAGTCTTTAGGGTCAACCTTGTAACCCTCGGCTCTAAGCATATGAAAAAGCTTTTGCCTCTTTCCAAGGAATTCTCTGGTTACCTTTTCGTCGCCATAGATTATTGATCCATAGTGAGATTCTGCTAAATGTGCCACTTCGTGTACGAAGTCATCTATAAAATCATCGTCATCATCCTGCTCATTGGTGATATAGATGGCACCATCACGATAAAAGGCATTTATCTGCCTCTCTTTAAATTCTGGAAACTGTCCTATAAATACCGAGTCTAAACCATACACAAGATGCCTGGGTATGATTCTCTCTATTTCCCTCAAGGACGAAGGCAGATCTAAGGTATCAGGCAGAGAATCAGTAACCAAAACGACAACGTCATCATAAAGTTCGTATTCTCTGTTGTTTCTTTGGGCGGTTGTGGATGATTCCGTTATGAAAATTTCAAGATGTCGTCTGGTTATGTTGATCTTCATTGTTGACCATTTCCCTATCGCAAAGGGCTTGGTGATAGCCTCGCAAGAAATTCTCCCCAGCAACAGCCATAACGAATTCAGGAAATTCTGATGCTAAGGTTTCTACAATCATGTTAACGGTAACATTTCCATCTTCTGGATTGTGCTTGTCACCCACGTATTGAACAAGCCACGTTTTAAGCTCATTATCCTCTTCCACTACTTCCTCTAGCTCAGGGTTATCCCACTCGTCCATCGCTACGCTTCTTATTTCTTCGCTCATTATAATATTTTAGCTGCTAATGTTGCAACCTTTGACCTTTCTCCCCGTCGTAGGGTAACGTGTCCCGCAAGATCATATTGTTTGAACTTCTCTACTGCATAGGTCAATCCATTGGATGTCTGATCTATATATGCATTATCAATTTGTTCAATATCACCTGTTAGGACTATCTTCGTATCTTCCCCTACTCGCGTAATTATAGTCTTTAATTCGTGACTTGTTAAGTTTTGAGCTTCGTCTATGATAATGAATGCATTTGAGATTGAACGACCACGAATGTAGGTCAGGGCTTCAATTTCAATAAGCCCTTTATCAAAGTACATCTCAAGCATAGTCTTGTCGCCGCTCATTAAGAATTCTAAATTGTCTTTGATAGGAGCTAACCAAGGAGACATTTTCTCCTCTAAGGTTCCTGGTAGGAAGCCAATGTCCTTGCCCATGGGCTGCACGGGTCTTGAGACGATTAGCCTGCTATATTCCTTAGACCCTAAGCATTGCTCCATTCCTGCGGCAATTGCGCATAGCGTCTTTCCACAACCGGCGCGACCGACGAGGGAGATAATGGGAATCTCTGGGTTCATAAGAATATCTAGTGCAAAGGCTTGCTCCTTGTTGCGTGCGCGCACACCCCAGATACCATCTTTATATTCGTGAATCTTTTCAAGAGGAACGTGGGGGTTGATGTATCTCGCCAGGGCACTCTTTTTCTCATTGGCATTAGAAACAAGCATAATGAACTCGTTTGCAAATGCTCTAACGCCGTCCTCAAGAAAAATACCTTCTCCCGAATAAAACTGAT
>UEXM01000438.1_pt1 | contig 44403 bp, 27 predicted proteins | sample 1796661 | NCBI WGS metagenome assembly UEXM01 (sample SAMEA4772469, study PRJEB27181) | metagenome | reverse complement strand
CCGATAGACCTATCTCCTTAGAGACATCTTGATAAAATTGATCTCGTGCACGTTTCAGGGATTTATACACATCTCCCATAACATCCGTGGGGCCGTAGCCACCAGGACCTAGGTACTTTTCTGGTTGCATCATCTCTTTGCTGATATAATCATCATAAAGTTCCAAGACTTCGTTCACCAGTTCTGCGCCAACCGTTAAAGACACAGCCTGATTATAGGCCGATTGGTCGTCCGTGTTCATGGACTGCTCGATCAAGGAGAATATTTTTTCCGCCATCTGCCTCTTCTCGTCCATCATTTCAATTATTAGTTTTTTTAGCTTTGATTCTGTAAGTTTCATTTTGGTATCTCCTGTGACCAAGTAATTAGTCTCGCAAATCAAAATGGGAAAGAGCAACTACAATTGCGTCTGCTTCATCATCTAATCCCGGCTTTGGGTTTCCGTGTCGTGTATGCTCCATAATAAAGTTGTCAAACTTGTCGTCAACCCATGCTAATACAACCACCTTCGCCTTTGTTCCTCGAGGAACCTTTATTCCCACTCTAGAACGCGCTGTGGTGGCTCCTACGAGCGTTGGAGGTCTCTTGAGTAGTTGGTGTGCTATAAGCGAAACCATGCCGTTAAAACGCTGTAGAGAGCTCATGGTCTTTGCTGTTGTTTTACCACCTGAGAACATCGAGAATGGTTCTTCGATTCTTATCTCGGTGATGTCGTGCAGTTTCATGATTGGCTCGAGAACATTGTTCTTTAGAGCAGTCGCTCGTTCTTCCAAAGGTGTCTTCGGTTTGGTCTTGAAGAAGTCTGAATCAATAAGCTCTTGCTTATCGTTAATAATTGCCCAACCGATTCTTGTGGTCGAGACATCTAATCCTAATATCATTTTAGTTGCCTTTGGTTCATTTGTAATAATTTTTGTCGAAAAGTAATAGTTTTAGACATAATACATTATAACATATATTTTAGGGTCTCACAGATCTAATTTCATTTTAAACAAATATTCATTGACTTCAGTCTTGCGAATTGGAGTCGCAAGTTTGCATATTCCAACGAGTCGCTTGTTCTTGTCATAGATGCAGATCTTCGAGATATACGTTTCTTTTTGAAACGGAGGTTCTTCATCAGTTTGTGCTGCCGGTACTATATTCTTGATTACCCTATTTGATTCGATGAATTGGTGTTTGTTTGCGGTGGTCACCGGATCTTTCCCTGTGTACTTAAGATAAGTCGGATTGTTGGAGTGGTTAAGTTCTCCATATGGAGCTTTCGCAAGTACGGTCATGTTTTGCACCTGAGAAATGGATTCAAACTCTAAGGCAAATGAAGCAGAGAGGGCTGTCGTCAGGACCGAGGAGCCGTCATTCATTCCAAATCCATATCTTATCCACGATGAACTAGTGGAAGTTTCATACGCCAGTGCGGTCGAGTCGATAGTTGCCGAAGAGGTCAGTAGTATAATGCCCTCATTGTACATAACGGTTCCCACCACAGAACCGGTGGTTAGACCTTGAGTTTGAACTAGTTCGCCGTTCTGTCGGAGATCTGTAGCTGTAGCAGCCAAGGTTCCCGAGATGTAATACTTCAAACTTAGAGAGCCTTTCTTTAAGCACTTGCCGTAGAAGATCGATGGAATGTTAATCATGTTGACTGGAGTTGTCGCGACATCTTCGTAATGCACAGCGAAGTCAAAGTTCTGAGAATAGAACATGTAATGATTGCATGCAGACTTGAGAGATCGAAGCTTTCTATAGTTACTTTCTGCTGAGGACGATATCAACATTCTTGTTACAGAAGAAGACATGATGTATGATCCAGAAAGCACGTCTCCGCCATAACCGAACTGAGTGTTGAATTCTGTATCGGTCATTGTCTTGAACTTTTGCTTGTGGCCGCCTTTTGTGATGAATGGGCGAATGAGCGATGCGGAAACTGTTGTATCACGGTTTACGTTGTATTCGTACAAAGATATGAAACCTTCGGGTACACCAAGGATGTTGTGCGCGTGGGCTCCGGATACCGCTTGTTGATCGTTGATGTAAACCGAACCGCCTTGAGCATAGAACTTGTAGCTCGGATTTGCTTCTATGGTGTTAACAAAGACATCGTTGTCTTTTAGTTCGTAATAAGACATAGAAGCCCTCCGATTAGTAGTCCAATCGTGCGCGGATTGTGAATTCGTTACTTGCTGATTTCTTCAATGGTTCAGATAGCTTAGCAGTTGCCAACAACTCGTTGTTGTCGTTGTATAGACCGATTGTTGTGATGTACGCTAAAGGCTCATCAGATGCTTGAGTCTTAACTTGGATTTTAGAGCCACTTACGTAAGTTGGGTTCGAAGAGTAGTTAAACTCGTTGTGGTTAACGCGACAGAAGTATACGGTAGAGTTCAGTTCGGTTGTGTTGTTGAACTGGATGTTCTGGATGCGGTTTCGTAGTGCATCTCCAATAACGTCGATTGTAGAACCAGTCAACAATGCATCAATCTTATCCCCAGAGGATATCATGACCGGCTGATTCTGAGCAGGATCTAGTTGTGTGCCAAAAACAGAGCCGGTTAAAACTACAATGCCTGCCTGATAGAAAATCAAACCAGCATACCAATAAGTATCACTACCAAAGACCACCTTGTTAGTTGAGGATGCGTTCATAATCGTTGCAGGCGCTGAAGCTGTTGCGTACAAAATCCCATAGTCTCCAGCAGGAGAGTTTACTTTATAACTAGTGGATGCAAGGTGGTCCGTGATCGTAATTAGATCGCTAAATGGAGACCCATGGCCACTATCAACTCCTAGAGTCATAGAGAAGCTTTCTTTCTTAATCTCATCCTTTACAAGCAAGCGAGAGAAAGGAACGATAAAACAGTCTTGTATTTTATTTCCACCGCCAACTATGTCTCCATCTTCATCAAACTTTCGAATTGAACCGGTCGCATCATATCCCATAAGAATTTGAGCCATTTGATTGTAGATGTTGCGCTTCTTTGAATATTGAGTGTCGGATGTTGCAATCGTACCATCAAGGTGCATCCCTGCTGTGATATCAAAGATATGGTTTGCAGAAGAACTGAGATATGGGTAGTCATATACAGATTGAAACATTCCATGAGAATAAGTCTTGATGTTGTCTGTTGCGTATGTTCCGCTAACAATAGCTCCCGTAAGAGGAATTGCTTCATGAAGAAGTGTTCTAGTGTTTACTGTGTCGTTTTCGTTTAGTGGTTTGAAAGTCATTTGTTTCCCCTTATTATAATCTCAAGAATCTTACTGGGATGTCGATCATAACACCAGTTTTTACGCCAACAACTCGGATATTTGAGTCGATGAATTTTACATCCGGATCGGCACCGGATTTTTGCATAATTAGACTAACTGTTCCACCCAACTGCTCGAACAAGAAAGGACTTGTGTTCAAATCCATTGAAGATTGAAGTCTAAATTCTAGACTTGTTCCTCGAGGCCCTTGAATTACTTGTGAAGCACTTACTGTGTCGTCAGTGATTTCTGTTACAAAAGTATCTCCAAGATCTACGGTGTAGTATGCGATGTTGTCGTCATCTAAATAATCAAATGTAGCAAGAGTCCCTTGAGAATCAACCAACTTACAAAGGCGGTTGTCCATTTGAACTGTGTAACTTGTTTCTTTTAACTCGTCGTCTAGGCGGCGTTTGGGAGAGATCTCTGTTGTGTCGAGACCTTGATCAACTTTGATGACCGTACCTATCAACGATTCTCCGAACAAGAATCCTTTTTTGATCGAGCCATCAAGATCTCTACCAATACCAAGCGCATCGCTTGAACCGTTGTTATCTTCAGTCTCGCCATTGACCGGTATAGCAAAAGATCCTGATACTCCTGTTTCGCCGGCTAACATGTTAACACTAACTCCTTGGTTCAAACGTAAAACAGGCAAGAACAGAAGCTCCATGTTTGTGTAAGTTTGAAGACGAGTCTTCATTGTTGAACTATTGTTAGTGAATGCTTCCAAGATTGGAGTTTGAAGAATTTCCAAGTCATAGTAAGCAGACCCACTAAGGTGGTTCTTGTCATATAGTGAGTAGTCGACTTCTTCGTCGCTCAATGCGAATTTTGTGATTTGGAATGAACCATCACCTTTAGCCAACAACATTCGACCGTGGTCCGTCAACACTACATCTAAAATGATGTCTCCACTGTTATCCAAAAATCCCATTAAATTTTCTCCTACGATTCTAGAACCTAAATAGCTTATTTATTAGAATTCTTCCTCTGTTTTGTTTTTTGTTAAGTCAACGTTCAAAATAATGTCTATCATCTTTCCCGAAGTTTTCGATTTTATTCGAATTTTAAATTTTCGACCCCAAACTGCTTTTTGCTTTATTCCGAGATTCAAGTTGTCCAATGTACCAACCAAGCTTCTTTTTCCAAACAGAGCTGACTGGGACTCGTTGAATAAGATATGTTCAACAGCGGGGGTAATTCTAAGTAGTTTCCTGAAACCAAGAGACGATTCCTTATCTCGAGGTTTTGGAAAGTGGTACGTGTCTGTGACTATTTTTGAGTCATCAGCATCAACTAGCAAGGTAGTTTCATAAACCATCGTAGGGTTAGATACCATTCCCTTCTGATTGACCGATCTAAACGTGTAATAATACTTTTTATTCGGTGCGACAAGATCTTTAAAGATTGCATCCGTTGTGTTAAACGGCATGCTTATTTCTCCAATTTTCGCATCTCGGAAGTCCGAGTATGACTTTGGAGCGTCCTCAAGTCGAAAAATTTCATAGAGACCTTGGTCTCCATATGTCTTGAATCTAAAGTTTCCAGCAAGGTCTCGAGCATTTGGTAAGCGATACATCGATTCAAGTTGCAATCCATCTTCTCTAGTGATTGATACAAATGGCGATTTCATCTCGGTTTTTGTCGGAGACAGATACATCGATATCATTTTGCCGGAGTCGTTCTTGGTCTTGAAAGACACCTGAGGATATACAGGCGGCATTTGGACTACATTGATTTGCTTTGTAAGGACGTCAAATGGAATGATAACTACGTTGGGTCTGTTGGTAACTTCAACCTCGACATATTCATTGCTAGGGTCTCGAGACTCTGATTTGATTTGATATGTATATCTGTTTCCAACGATCATGTAGTGCCCTACGACTTTGTAGGAGTATGACTTTCCGTACTTAACTTGAGTGTCGATAACAGGTGTGGACTCTCTCATTGCTGGTGCATACAGTGTTTGGATTAGTGTGCTGTCGAGAATATTTCCGTCGTGCTTGGCAACAGAATAACAAAACAGCTCTTTGTGTGCCTCGGAGTTATTGTGAACCTCTTTGTAAGTCCGAAATTTGGTCTTAGAGGCGTCTTTGAGGAAACCCTTCATCAAGTGCTTGCGAAGGTCCAAAGACATCCTAGAGGGCCGCACAGACTCTCTCAGGGTAAAGAAATTATCAATGTCCAGTTCTCGATCGGTATTTAAGAAAGACGATAGATTATACAATGGAACTTGAGACCCTTCCGATACTTCTCTATTCTGTTGAACGTCGAAAGAACCCATGTTCTTTTCGCCGAAAAGATAATCCTGTAAGAGATCGTCAAAAATTCCAAGTTTGACTGCGAAATGGGATAGGCCGTTGTCGATTCGTTGATTGATTCTTAGATGATTGTAATACGGAGATTCGGCACTTCCCTGTTTGGCTCCTTGATCAATCACATAGTTTTTCATTTGATTGCCTCGACCAAAGTTTATGATGTTGGAGCTACCCTTTGCGATACTTAAAAAATCTTGTTTCGATACTTTGTCGATTGGCGCATATAGATTGTATTCAGATATCCCAACTTGCAACTTATCGTATTCCTCGGAGATATAATTGAACACAGTTTCAAAAGAGTAAGATGCTTGAGACTTTGCTGTCGAGTAACTCTCTGTTTGTGTCGCTCCTAAATCGACCATTGCAGGTAATTTAAAAAAGTGATTAGATTTCTCACCGGGACTAAAGTCGGAGATAACTGAAGAAAAGAAATTTCCTTGTATTGCAGCAGGTCTAACTTTGATTGTTGCGACTTCGTAAAGCAACTCTTCATTCTGCTTCATCTCGCTGCTAATAAACTCGACGTTATATTTTGGCTGGAGGGCGGGTGCTTCGATACGACTTGTGGTGAAGCTAGTTGTAGCAACAACTGTTCCACCACCGGATGAAATTAGGCCCGTATCTCTTTGGTTTTCAGTAACGACTAATTGGGGCACTTGCTCTTCCTCCGGTTGGTTGTATATTTGTTTGTGTTGTTCTCTGTGGTTTCGATAGAATCATATTTGATTTCCTATCCGGATTTTGCTTAACATAATTTGACGAAGCAAACACTATCTCTTCTGTTTCCGACATGTCTTGTTGTACGTCCAACTCTAGCTCTGCGGGCGGTGCAATCAGCAAGGTGTTGATGTTTTCATCTGAGATTACAAATATGGAATTTTGGGCTAGCAACTTAAGCTCTTTAGCTGGCTTAATGTCTAGTTCAGGTATTTCGGCATATCTAAGTCGACACATGAGTCGCTTGTTGTTATTGAGAGCTGTCGGCTCTACCTCTATCCATATCGGCTGTGATACGTCCGGTGTTCCGTTTATATCCATCTCAAAACCCGAGAGGTACTCCACCTTTTGAGATGTATGGAATATCATTTCTGTCGATATTTTTGTTTCAGAGTCCTTGAGGATATCCGACTCCGATTGCAAAACGTTGTTCTTTGCGGCTGTTGATCTCGAGTTGATCAAGGCCTTAATTGAGACAGGCATCATTTTAAGTTTTTTTCTATCGAATTTTGGAGACGATTTAAACTTCTCAAATATATTGTTCTTTGACTGTAGGTCATATGATATCTTCTCGCGCTTAATGCTAAGCCCTTGAGTTGCCGTTAGTTTTGTTTGGATTTGACCTGTTTGTGGCGAAAGAACTGGTTGGTCAAGCTTTGATTCAATGTCGACCATTTCAGAATTGTTCCCAAGGAATTTTGATACCTCAAGATACTCTTCGGTTTTTAGATTGTTGATCTTAAAAGGTGCTCTCTTGAAGTTCAGCTTTGTTCTTCCAATTCTCTTCTTTTTAAATGATCTTCTGTTTTTCGCTTTTGATCTTTTTGGTTGAATGTTTTTTTGACGAGGTGGTGGTGCCGATGCGAATCTTGGATCCGATTGCTTCTCGGTTATGTAAGATATAAAATTGTTCGATATCCCATTTGAATCCAAATTTTGCAAGGACGTCAAATCCTTTTTCTCGGACTTAAACTTAAAACTAAGTGGAGACAAAAATGACATCTTTGCCGTATCGAGATCTTGAATTGCGATCATATCTTCTGACTCTAGGTCTGCTAAGTCTTCAGACATCGTTGAGCGAGATGTATCAAAAAACCTGCTTGTCTCGATGTTTGCTCTGTTCATGTATTCTTCTTTACTAAAAGAAACTAGCGACTTGTTCGATTGGACCCCCAAAAAGTCATATGATGCAACAACGTTATCGAACTTCACTGTCTCTTTAAAGACGTGGTTAACGTAAATCATTCCGGGCGCTATCGCACTGCTTGGCTTTACAGCGCCGGTCAGCCGCTCTGTTTTCTTCTCAATGTTGAAGCGTCTTCTAAATTTGATCAACAGGTCTGTGTAGTCCGCTATGAATTTAAGTGCGTCGTTGTTCGTGTAGTTATCAGACTTGAAGGCCTTCTTCTTGTTGGTAATCATTTCCTGCTTTTCTTCATCGTCTATGTTGAAGAGGACTGATAGGTTTTGATAGTAATTCTCAATAGATGATGAGAATATGTCGGGAACGGGGGTTCCGCTCACAAGCCTATTGTTATCTCGATCATATCGTTGAGGTCTGAACAAGAACTCTTGCTTAGCTTTCAGGTCTGAGATGTTTCTCTCCATTTGACTCAAGATATTTCTTAAGAACGCATCGGTTGTATCGGAAAATGAAATAGCTATTTCGTAGCGAAACTCGCCGCGTGTTCTCTCGGTCATCTCTTCGTCTGTGAATTGATATGACTTAATTAAGCGATCTGGGGTTATGAATATTTGCGATAGATTGTCTCTAGCAACTAATTGGCCAGTTCTCTCTATTGATGCAGCAACCGTGTTATATGAGCCTATAAGCTTCTGCCCATGCTTTCTCGTACCAAGTTTTGTGCTTGCGACTTTGAGCCTAACTTGTTGTCTTCGTATTTCAAATGAATTCATGTAGACGTCTCTAGCAAATGACTCGAACAAGTCCTTTGATACGTTGAACATCTTGCGACCGTGCTTTGTCTTTGTGAGTATTAGGGTTCTCATATCTAGGGAGAACATTCCGATCAGATCAGCTTCGTTCGTGTAGGACGTTGACAACTCGGAGAACATTGGCTTGTTCTTGAAGTTTATCTCTGGTCTTAATTGTAACGCACCTGAGCGCTTATCGATTATCTTGGTGTTCAGCACAGACTCTCTTGTGAGTAGTGGGTGTGGTTCAGAAGTGTGATATGAGCCTCCCATAAACTTTCCGGCATGTTCGTGGATGGGGCCGGTCCATATGGAACCACCAGCTTCCTTGTAAAGATATGATGTTTGCTCTATCTGTCCTCCGGCAAAAACAGTCTCAGACTTGACCGGGCCGTAATATTGCTTTAGGGGGCCCGTCAGTACTATCCTAAGCGCGTTTGATAGTTCTTGAGCGTCTACATAGGCCAAGACAAACAAAGTCATTCCTAGTACATCCTCGGGAATGATAAGGGACTCTTTTTTGTAGAACCTTCTAGAATTAGGTTGGTTTGATTTCATTTTCATGAAATTCTTCGCAGGAATCTCCACTATGGTAGTGCCCATTATGAATGGACCGCTACGAATAATGTGCGGCAGAGGACTGAATTGGCCCGATGTTATTCCACTGATCAATTGTTGGTTTGATGTGGCGATGACTGCGACCTTCATGTAGTCCATTATCAGATCATCATCAGACCATACAAAGAATCCGTTTTTCTCAACATCATTCATTGACAACTCAATAGTGATCTTTGAGGTAGCTGGGTTGTTATCGTCCACTGTAATTGTTTCAATATACGTATTCGGGAGGTTCTCGAGACCTACAAGTCCATTAGACATTAGCAATCCTCCACATCGGTTACTCTTGTTCTGTAAATGTCGAAGTCTACACCTTCGAGGTCCGGGCATACAACGTCTACATCGACGAGGATATCTTCGGCTTTGAGTTTCTGAACGCCTTTGCAAATTTCGGAATCTGGAATCTCGGAGTCAACTTCAATGTCTAGCCAATATTCTACATAATCAGGAGTCAGGTTAATCGCTGCTACACTGTCCTCCACAATCATACCGTCAATTACGGTCTTCTCGCGGGGTGCGAACTTAAGTTTCTTCGGAGTTTCTTCGTTTTCTTCGTAAAGAAAGACCTCCATTTCTAGGCCGTCTTTCTGCAAAAATCCTTTTTCTTCGAGAATCTTACACAAAATCTGCTCGTCAATCAGGTTAATATATGTACCATCTGGGAACACTTCTGAGACTGGTACATTAGGAGATACCTCTTGCCCTCTCACGGGAGAGTCGTTTCTACGATTTCTAATCTCCATGGTGTACTCGAGAGTCGTTTCAATCTGAGGAATTCTCTTCGTGTGGGTCGTATCGGATCCGGATACAGCGATAAAAGCAGAGCTGCTTGAGATCTCGCCGAGGAGAAAAGATACGTTCCAACTTGGGGCTTCTTCAAACGTACCGTCGGAAGTTCCGAGGGGTTCGGTAAGGAAGTTCATTGCGATCTTTGAATAAGGTCGTGAGGAATCTTCATCACGCTCGAATGAGGATAGTTGAAGTTCCGGAGACACCAGATCTCTTTGAGGCCTCAGACTTGGAGTGCTACCTAATATCCTCTCCTTGGTAATATCTTGATTCTCTGTGTCTCCACCATACTGGAGGTCATAGATAATATCGTCATCAAAGAATGCATAATACTTGGGCATCAACTTCCCATTGGAAAGAAGCGAACGCCCATATGGGGTCAATTCAATTTTAAGAACATCTTCTTTTTTGTTAAAAAACGTCATTCAATTCGTCCCTTTCCTCTCGCCTTGTTAATCATCGAAGGATCACGAGTCTTTTTCGACTCCACCTTCTTGATAGACTTCTGTCCTTTATCGTCATTCTCAATGTTTGCGAATGAGATTTCGGCGTCAATCTTAACTAGTTCTACGAGTGAAAAGAAATCATATGGCCAATTGTAGGTAATATCTTTATCCATTTTACTTGTCGCTGAGTTTGTTACTCCTTCCAACTGCACTTCGGATGTGTCTTGTGTCGTTCCTTTCTTCGCAACAATCTTATCGAAATAATTTGTCTTTGCTCTTTTCTTGACTTTGAACACCATCCATTGGATGTTTGATGGGATACCTTTGCCTTCGGCATTCTCATCTAGGACGCCGTTCTTAATAACAGCTCCATCGCCAAGAAGTTCGGCTGATAACAACTCATGAGAGATTGATGCCTCTGCTTCTTCGAAAGTTCTCCCAAGTTCGGGCGGTAAGTTTTGCCACATGTCGGCAAGGTCTTGCTTTGAGAAGGTGTGTTTGAACTCAAAGATGTACATAGCAAACGGGTCAACCTCACTATATCGGACAAAGTCCATTGACGGTGGGAAGACATACTTCTGCATGTTCTTAACCATCTTGTAGACGGTGTCTCCGGCTTTTGCTGGTCCACCTGCTGGGAAGTTTCCATCTATTTCTCGACGAGAAGCTTCGATTGAAGAGTCTATGTCCGCTCTTGGGATCGAGAAGAACTTGCGAGTCGCGCCTTGTTCGATAAATGGAACAGCTACAACTGCTTCTGATACTTCTTTTTTTGATCCAATTTCACCGAGGCGTACTTGTTCTTTAGAGAATCCAACCAAGTCTGCTAGTGATTTGATCTTCTTTGTTTGACTCTTAGCCATGCAAAGTGCGCCACGTAGCCAAGAGTCTGGAATATCTGTAACTTGGAGGAATACGCCAGTATCTGCATCCTCTGGGATATCGCCATATTGATGCCACATTCCACGAGGGACCGATTCTGATGCATATAGAGGCATTGTTACTCCGTTCCCAGTGAGGTCTTCATATTTCTTAAAGTTAAGAATCGGTGTTTCAAATTTAGGCTGAATAATCCATCGAGTCTTTCCTCTGGTTGTTTCGGCAGAGGCAACTTCCGCGACCTGTTGTGTGTTCTGATTGAATATTTTTCGAACCGTTCCTTTTCCAAACAAGTTAACACTAGAGTCCAACTGCATTGCGTTATAGTTGATGTAAAACGGATGTTGAATCAACTGGTCACTAGATGCAATGGTACCAGCGCTAACATTTGGTCTAGCACGATATCTGAATGTACCAGCATCGTCAACAAGACCTTGGCCATTGGTTGTAGTGTGTGTTCCCCAATTTCCCACAGCAAAGTCAATTGCATCCGCTGCCGCGACGCCGGGAGTGAATTGCGGGGTGGCTGTGAAGTCTCTTGGCCATGGGGTGATGGTGCCGGTGCCCGGTATAGAAGCAGAAATCAAATCACTCCACGCGCTGCCGGAGTAAGTTTCATATTTACCATCTGACCAACCGTTATTCGCTAGTCCGGGTGCGGTACCAGCGAAGATTGGGCGTGTTGAGGCTGATGACTCGTTATAGCCAGTCAAATCTCTAAGCGCGTCATTGGTTCCATTCCACCAGTGTCTCGTGTAATAAGGGTATTCTTTTACTGATTCCAAAATATCGTCTAAAGTATATTTTTTAGATTCTGTGGCGTGGAAAATCAAATCGCACCATGCTTCTCCATGGTAATAGGGAGCTGTATAGGGATAGTTGGTTCCCCACCATGAACCGCATTCTCTGAATTGAATGTCTCTATATGTCCCAAAGCCATTGCCGCCATATGTGGCTGGTCCAAAAGCAGATGGTCGAGAATACATAGTCAGAGATTCTTTCGTAGAAAATCTATTTGGAATATTAGCTACAGCGCCAGTAATCGAGTGGAGAGCATCACGATCTTGATAGGTCACAACGTCTTGCGGTGGATCGACCAACACACCTTTTCTCCCACCAAGGGGTTGGTTTGTTTCCACTCGAGACCTTTTCATTTTGATCCTCATTGCGTAATAGGTTCCAGCCACTGCATTTCCAAATGTTGGATCTCCATCTTCCAATGATGCTATAGTCGTCATTGAAGTGTTCTCCAAGAATAGTTCTGGTATTTCCGCCAAGAGATTGTTGGCCATCTTCTTGTACAACCCATCGCCGCGACCATCCCATTCGGTGTGATAGTCCAAGAATTGATCACCGGTTGATGCAGCAGCTCCAGAAACTGCTCCCGTAAAAGGAAGTCCGAAAGGGTGAGGCTCTTGCAGGATCAGTCTTAGATTCGCAAGGTACTCCTCAGGCTCAACAAGAGCTTCAAACGGAATCCTTGTATCGTATGCAGAGTCGATGGTGCCGGTTGCTAAATGACCACCACCAGTCCAATAATAATTCTGATGAGGTCCAGCAGAGGAAGTAACGGGATTTCCGGAATATTCCCAATCGGAATTGTAATTATTGTTAGATGAAGACAGTGCGTAAGGTATAGAATCTGCTGTGAACAGAGGAAAGTCAACTCCAACACCTGATTTGATTGTATTGAAAAGGATCCCGGGGGCGAACAATGGAGTCATTAATGGTTGCAACTTAACTGAGCCGGCATCGACAGTGGTGGCAAGGGAGCCCCTCCTAGACACAACGTGATTCTTATAGCTTCTTGCGAATTGTTCGCCTAGTTGAACTGTTCTTTGTGCGGGATAAAAACCCTCATATGGTAAGAACTTTTTGATAGCTTTGCATTTAAGAGTCAATATTTTTTCATCTGCGAAGCCTTCATGATCTTTCTTGATCAAATCAAAATGTTTGAGGAAGTCTGAGTTTGATAATACTTTGTAAAAAGTGCTTTCATTTTCTGTCGTTGTGTTCTGCGATAGTCCACCAGACAATTCAAAGATTTCTTTCAACTCCTCGGTCACACCTTTTGAGGCGTATGTATCAACGTGCGAGCTTATTCTAAACTCAGGAACAATCGAGTAACCCTTTCCACTTCTTTTTATTTCTTGAGCATAATCTTCGTATGAGTCGTAAAATGGTGTCTTGCCTGCTTGAGCAGGAGCATCCCAATTTGCTACGCCCTCGAATAAAGAAGAGGTCACCATCATAGAAGCAGACCCATCTAGGGTCAATAGCGAAAAGTCAGCACCCTCAAGGTAACCTTGGTATCGTTTTTGTATAACCAAGCCGTCAGCATTGAAGGTTGGAAATGATGGATTGTAATTTGAAAATGTTGATTTAAGGGTGTGTCTAAATGCATAGCTAACAGAGGCCGACAAAATCTCCTCCGGATCGTTTAAGAAAGCAGCAACACCTGTAACCGGAGTGTCGGCGTCGGTAATAAGATACGATCTACCATAAACATGGGAGTAAGAATTTTGCAAGATGCCCTCTCCGCCATTCGTGTTTTGAGTAGATACTGCGCTACCACCGATACGATGAAAGACGACTGGAGTATTGTCACCAATCGGCACTGTTCTTGTTCTGAAATCTTTTGCTGCGTCTAAGGGCCACATTGATTGAGAGGGTGCTGTGAATCCGAACTCGGTAGCAACGTTATTTTTCTCTCGATCTTCTCGGTTATCTCGCCAGAATGTATTTACATAGAACTTTCGTGAGCGGGTTTGGTCCAAGAATGAGCGCTCTACTTTCGGCCATATCGTTTGACGATAAGTTAAAAGAGAGAATGAGTCGAGCAGCGAACCTTCGTCGTCAAGACCTCCATCCAAGTACATCTCAATTAATGCTTCGTAGTTATCATCTGTGTCTAAGATGGTGTTGAAGTGGTCATTTGCTTTTGTGTTCGCAAAGAATTCCGTCTCGTTATTGAATGCTGTCTTAATCTCTACGGGTTTCTTTTCGAATACACCCAGTGCTTCATTATAGACGGCAACCTCTCCGACCAATGAAATTGGTAAGTTTTGAGCGATTACTGGTTCTGTGAGATTTACAATATCTCCATATCTTGCTTGTTTGTCTCCGATCTTTGCGCCGGGTTCTTGCACGTACGTAAATGTGTTTGTTAATCGATGAGCTCTCGACAAGTGATTTTGAGAGACTCGAGTTTGTTTCCACATTGGATACCCAAATGGACCATTGCGATGTAGGTTCAATAGCACCAAAGTTTGCGGTGCAGCATGGGCCGTTAACTTTGAAACATTACCGACGCCAATGTTGTCGTTATATTTAAGTGAAGAGGTTGGGCTATATCCGAGGTAATTGCCTCCAATCGCACCACTGTCTCCTAGGATCGGATCATAAATGCAGATATTTATTCCGAGAAAATCTTTGTAAGTTGTCATTTAGCACCCTTTTTTAAACTAAATAGTTTATTACGAACTTGTCATCTTAGCATTTTTTTCTAATGTAGCCGTTATGGCTCATCTGTCATCTTAGCATTGTTTAGCGTAACTGTTATAGATTCTTCATTGCCTTCACAGTCTTTCGCATAGAACGTTAAGATTACATCACCGGCTCCATCACCAGAATCATTTTGAATTTTTTGTGGGAAACTACTAAAGACTGCTGCAACGTCCGGACTGGATTGATACGAACCAGTATAAGACACTCCAGTTGCTGGATCATTCACGGCATCAACTTTATATTGAACACTATCGTCCGGACAGCAATCACCAAGAGTTGCAGATATTAATATATCTGCAATATCTTCGTCAAAAATACTGCCGTCTTCTGCTACATTATTAGCTAGGACCGTCAAAGTTTTATCGACACTGAAAGAGTCTGTTGAATGTTGCGTATCGTAAGTGATCGTTATATTAATATCAAAGTCAGAACAACATGAAACGTCAGATATTGTTGGGAAACTAATCGCGGAATCAATGCCGGCTGAAGAGCTTATAACGCCACTTCTTGGAGCGTAGGTTAAAACTTTCTGAGCTGCTTCCCAATTTGATCCGCTAATGGCCGCATTGATCCAAGAGTATTGAAAGTCTGAGGCAGGGATTGGAGTGTTGAAGTGCATATTGTCGTGTCTAGCTACAACATCTGTTACTTCTGTTGTCCAAGTCGGATTTGTGAAGTCTCCAAGTTTTGCTACCTTTTGTGTATTTCTGTGCTGTTTGTGGAACGATGCCGTTGCTGCGTAATTTGCTGAGCTTATTGTTCCGTGTTTGGAATCGATACCGAATTGACCTTGATATCTTGCTCTCAAAGTTCTCAAACCTTCTCGAAGGTGTGAGTGCGAATTCACTCTGATTGTATCGACTTCACCAGAGCTATTTCCAACTACAGACAGATTGCGGAAATTAATTGAGTTGTACACAGAGAATTCTTGGTTTGCAACATCCAGATACGCAGGTGAATTAATTTCGGGACCACCGGGTGCTGAGAATTGAGTTCTGATTACGTGAGCAGATCCAGTATTCTCTCTGTCTTGAGTTTGTTGGTCGTTGACTCCGAAAGATCCGCCTTGGAATGTATTAGTACCAGAGAAACCTAGATGAATAGACCCATTTGGGAATGTAATATTAGTATTTCCAATGGTACCAACAACATTTTGAGTCACAAGAACATCGTCGCCAACAGGACTAGCTGTGTAGCCAATGTTTGTTCCGGCATTGATTTTAACTATAATTGTATCCCTAATTTCAGTACGGGTAGTTAGTCCAAGAATTTTTAAATCAGTCTCGCCGCCAGGAGAGTATGCAGCAGAGTTACCAGTATAGGAAGAATTCACATTAATCTTAAATGTTGTGGTTACACCATCACCATCCGTTAGAGTAAATCTGCGATCATGACTAGTAGGAGACGAAGTAAGAGTGGCTTCGGTGACTGTAGTGATCGTCATGGTTGCGAAAGCTCCGGAAGTGAATCTATTGCTTATCGCTCCGCCCGGTTCGTTTACAGCGATGTTACCTTGTGTGCTGGCTTTCTGAGCCATCAAGGTCGCATAGTTTGTAGTTTCAGGCAAAGTCAATGATATAGCTTCTGGTAAAAGATTCCCTGCTCTCTTTAAGAAGTAACCTTGGTCTCCGAATGTTGAGAGTACCTCATACTCATGTTGGTAGTTTCCGTGATATACGGAGGACGTTGTTGTTTGAATGTTCTTGATATTAACCGGACGCTTTGCTCGCTCTTCACGATAGAAGATTGAATACATTCTTTGTTCATCTGGGAAATTACCATCATTACCGATACCGTAGTCTGGTGATGTGAAACCGAGTGCTCCATCATCGGGGTTACCATCAATTTTATCTCTGTCTGATCCACTTGGTGCAAGTAGCGGATTTTTTCCCAAAAGCAGTCGATACCCTTCTGGTCGCGAGAACTCGCTATCCAAGTCATTAGGAACGGTACTGGTGTGATTTCTAAGTTTCCCAACGCTATTGAGAGCCGTGTGTCTATGTTGGTGACCTCCGACCCATCTTTCAGTGAAAGGTCCTTGGATTGCGATCTCATTTGAGATATCGGTCGTATCCGAGTGCAGATTGACGATGTTGACACCGGGCTTAAAGCTTGCACTAACTACTTCGTTGTATCCGGTAGCAACGCTACTTGAGACTATGTTGCCTAAGAAGACGTTGCAAATCTTTCTTCTGGAAGTATAATCATCATCGGAAGACAAAGGTCCATAACCTACTCCGTTAAGTTCCGTGAACTTACCGAAGATACCGAAGCCATCATATCTTATTTTTTCTGATGGTCCTAGCTGGTCTTGGGTTTTTGAAACCTCTTCGACGTTCAAGCCAAATCCAGTTCCGGCACCAATTGTGATAATGTTTGATGGCGCACCCGATGAACCCATGGCGGAGTGCAGACCAATACCAGATCTCAACAAATCACGGTCTTTGATTTTAACGTAGTTTGTTCCACCGTGGATTGTGTCGGCGAATTCTATTTTCGCACGATAAGGTCTCGAGAATCTTCGAGTTGCATAAGTTCTTCCGTTATAAACGCCCGGGGCATCACCAAAGCCACCTGTGAATTCAGTTGGTATGGTTAGGCCAGTAGCTCCGTCTGGTTGTGTGATTACTGTGTTACCTATTGACCCTAGAGTGTTTTGAGTCACAAGCACATTATCGCCTGAGGTGGTGGCTGTGAATCCTATAGAGGTACCAGCATTAATTCTTGTAATAATTTGATCTCTAACATCTGTTGCCGGGGTTGCACCAAGCATTCCAATTGTGATTGTACCTGCCGGTCCTTTTCCGTCTTGACCTCCGGGAATATAGGCATCAGTATTGTTACTGATTGCTAAACCTGTAGAAATGTTATATGTTGTCGTAATACCAGCTGCGTCTGTTAGTGTAAAGTCTTTTGTATCATTCAATGCCCCTTCAGGAACGGTGATAATCAATGCTGTTGCAGCAGTCGAACCTGATAGTTTTATTGGGTTTGTGAATTCTTGATCTGTTTGTCGAACAATGACCTGTCTTACGTTTTCGGCTTGTACACCGGCGATTGCTGGAGATGTTGTTATGCCTGTTCTCTCTTGTCTCTCCATTCTCCACAAGGAGTTGGTAAGCTTGCTGTTGTCGATTGGACCTGGTACAGGCGCATGTCCGATTCTCCAGTTGTAGTTCAATTCTTGAACACCTCGGATAGACGCTTCTGTCGACGTAACTGTCTGAAGGAGTCCGATTTGTCGTTGGTACTTGTCTCTCTCGAGAATGTGCGGCTCGATAACGTCAACAACTCCACCGGCAAAGTTAACCGATGCTGGTATCAATTGATTGATCATCTCAGAGATTGATTGGTCGATCCATTTGAAGTAGGTAAAGAACTTGTCAAAGTCAAGACCCGTATCAACTCTCTGGTGGAACAATTGTCTTGCTTTCGCAATGTCTTTGTATTCGATTCGATATCGATCTACGTGACGTCCAAACAAGTTCGAGAACTCTTGAGTTGTCGAGAATAGCTTTAGCATCTCCTCGGATACAATAGCAGCGGGAGACTTCTCAAGAACGAATAGGTTATCGCTTACATCGTCATCCTCGCCAAAGTTGATCTCCTGTTCGCCTTTGATATAGATGTTGTGTGTGTTGAATGAGGTCTCGGGCAACTGCTTCTTGCTAGCATAGAGGAACTCGTTTTCCAAAAATGCTGTTGATGACGTTGGGAAGTTGTCGCCTTTACCGTCATGTTCACGACGGATGAGGTTGTCCACCCAACCGTAGATTGTGTCGGAAGATCCAGATGTGGTATCTTCAATTACGAACTCTCCGGAAGAGTCCGAGGTTGTGACTGTGTCGAAGTCCCAGTTCAGGATTGACAAGTCCATTGTTGGTATTTCTATATCGTCGATTGCAAATGCTGTTGATCCGTCAATAGATTTGTGATTACCATAGTTCATTACGTCTTTGTTGTGCTCTTGAATTGAAGAGTTAGGCAAGTAATCAAGCCATGCAGATACACGTCCAAACTCTAGGTCGGTTCTTTGCAGGAGTGAGCCTGTGAAGTTTTCGTAATGAGATGCAGCGTAGATTCGCTTTGGTGCTTGCATGTATGCAGATCCCGTTGCATTGTTTACTGTGGTTGTAATGAGGATCTCTTCTTTCAATTCGTCAAAGTTGTGCGACACCGCGTAAAGCTCAATATCGTAGCTTGGTGTTGCATTTGTGACGTTACCAGCGTACGGATAGGTTTGAGGCTTAATTCTCAAGGCAACGTTGTAGTGATCGTTATCGTAAATGTCGTACACGAGATCTGATTCTGCATAGATTGTTTCGGTTTGGTTCTTTACGACGAACTTCGCATTATCGGATTCGAGAGAGTCTCGAACAAGATATACTTGAAGATCTCGAGCCTCTGCGAGTGTAGACGTACCACCAGTGAAGTGTGTGAGAGTAATTATTGATGTAGAAAATGTTGAAGTTATGGTAGTGTTTCCGGTTGCTCCGGAAAAAACCTGTGTCAAACCAATGTTGTAGTTTGGAGATGCAGATGTCCATGTTGCTGTTATTGTATTTCCGTGACCATTTGTTATATTGTTGATTGCGTCGCGGAGGTTCCTGGTGGTTAGCCATAAAGCGGCAATTGTTACTTCCACATTGCCATTGGACAATAGGTTACCACTAGTTCCGGTTCCTGTTGCTGTAAATTCATAAGTTCTTATTAGTCCGCGCGCATCAGTCAAAGTTATTGTTTCGCCTTCCCATGTTGAAACAGCGGCGGTATTGTTCAGGGTTATTTGACCTGTGGCGGCGGCTGTTGCAGTTTCCGTTGCCCACCATGTGTAGTTTGCCGAGAAGTATGGAATCGCTTCGTGGAAGCCCATTACAGATGCAGATAGGAATGGGGTTGCGAAATATCCACTCTCGCCGAGTTTCGGCTTGTGGGGCACTACTATGTCGGCTTCCATTGTAAAAGCCGCTACAGAGCCAGAGGAGGACCCAGAAATGAACGTTAGAGAGCCACTTTGGTACATGGTCCCTGAGAGATGGTTCACATTGTTGAGATTTACGTATTTCTTTTTAACAGATGTTGAACGATACTTGTCTCCAAGATATTGTACTCCTCCGTCTGTGTACTGGTTCAGTTTGATTAATTCATCGTCGATACCAAAGCATCGGATAAGGTTGCGGATTGACTTCTCGGTTCCCTTTGTGTTGTAGATGTTCTCGAGGTTGTTGTAGATGTTTGTATATATTAAATTCTTTATCTCGTCAATATTGAGGTCGAACTGTCCAGAGCCGTAGTCAATACTGGAGAAAGATTCGAATACTTCTGAAGACAGAAACATCTCGCTTGTTGTAAAGCCTTTGTTTGTTAGAAGTTCCGATGCGAATGGAGCAGCCTTATAGCTAGCAGAAACGTACTGCTTGTCTTGTAATTTGCTGAGTGAGTCGATTTGGACTCTCAAGGTATCCATGTAACTTGACAAGATGTGAGATATCTTTCTTAGGTTCTCGTCGCCTTCTTCTTGATCCTCTTCGACAAGCCAGTTTGGAAGTGACCTATAGAATGCTTGACCTCGACCAGCGTCATAATCTGAACCACTAAGAGTCATTTCTGCTTCGAGAGATACAACGCTTGGGTGGCTTGAGTAGACGATTGGAGTTGATGCTTCAGCATAGCCAGACAAGGTCATTGCAGAATCTGTCGATCTTGCTGAGGAACCAGGATAGCCCGTCCATGTACCATTAGCCAAACGACCAGAGTAATCAAGGACGGTTGAGTCAATTGAATTTGTTCCGGTAATACCTTCGTTGAACTTTAGGTATACGCCAAGATCCGAAGTGTTGTCGTCAGTGTTGGCTCCACCGCCAATCTCGCGGAACCAGTTTAGTTTGATTTGTCTCGAAGTTCTTCGAGTCTTCCAGAAACGGAACTCGTCAAGTTGAGCGGATAGTTTACCGCCATTCGCTGCTCCATCCCCGGAGCCTATTTCCGTCTGCATTGCTCCGATGAAGCCATCTAGGCGACCAGGTAGCGTTGTAAAAGGAGAAGCTAGAGTGGTCGATGCAGTCTCTGCACCGTTTGTGTAAAACCTAACTGTTCCAATTGAGGATCCCTCGAATACAGAAAGTGCATAATGATTCCAGTTGGTCTCAGTTGTCCCCATTGTAAAAGTAGTTGTAGCAGATGTGCTGCCTGAAGCAATCGTTAGGGCCATCTCTTTCGCACCACTGTTGTCAAGCGTCTCAAGGAAAACTCGTGAGTATCCGGTTGTCCCACGAGCTACACCATTCCAAAGATCCAATATAACTTCTTTTGGCTCATTAGATGCATCATAAGAAGCCTTCTTCATCCAGAATTCTATTGTGATCCCTTTGTTCACAAAGTCGCAATTAAAGTTTTGCGTTCTATTATTGGCTTCGTCATAGCGAGCTGAGTACTCAAGATGCTCATCTAAGTTTGTAGCATTCGAGCTGATGTGTAGTCCACCGTGAACTTCAATATATTCTGGTGTTGAGGTTGTCGAGTAATTAACTGTCTTTCCCGTTATGTTTGTGGTGGAGCCAAGCTCAACATGTCCGGTAGTTTTTGGGTATTTGTTCTCGAACAACCAGCGCTCTAGGAATGACGACTTCTCTTCAAAGTCAATCTGTTCAGCTTTCGACCCATCGTAAGGGTAGTCTTCGTAAATTCTCTTGATGGCGGCTTCGTAGTAAAGCTCTGCAGATCCGTAGAATACGAAGTTCGCAGGATCAGAGAAATCGATTGGAGGAAGATATGTCTCGCGCTTGGCAACGACTTCGTCAATGAAGTCTGTTGATTCAACGTCTTTTGCTACATCTTCGTAATTTGTTACAGTTTTACCGAAAAGATTTTTAATACTCATTGTTCACCACTCTAAACTTGTGCTTGAAGGATAGTTGTTCATACGTCTTTGTCGCGACATTGTAAAGAGACAACTCAATTTGATAAGTGTAGTTTGGCTCTAACATACCTATGTCTAAATCAAAATAGTTCCCTCTAGAGTCGTATGAGAGCAAAGTCGAATTGTTTGTGGTGTCGTAGTCAAAGATCGTTTCATCTGTAACAACCTTAATAATTTTAAAATGAAGGTTCTCGAACACTTCAGTTGTTGGAGTTGTCGTTGCGGTCGTAAAGATCGCAGGGCTCCATTTCTTCTGTCTAATGTAAAAGTAAAACCGGCTGGTCTGCTCGGTGTAGTGGAAGTTGCGATTGTTGGACACTGATACCACAAGATGATTGTCTGGTGCAGATGATAAGGCAGTCGCGCTTTTTACATCGATGCTTCCTGTGTGGTAGTTGGTATCACTTCCATTTGTCACAGTAGAAGAGATGTTGCTCAATGATTCAGTCACAGTGATGTTGTGAGTCGAACCTCTTTCTTTAGCAGTAATCGTCACAGTCTCAGCGTTAACACTTGAGTCATCATATGCGAAATCATAAGCGTTCTTAATTCCGTCTCCGGTAACGCCGTCTCTCAACAGCACCATTACCTTTTGAGCATTAGCAGCTGAACTTCCTTCATCTGATGGGTCAATTGTTGCTGCTTTATCAGATCCGATATCGGCATCGGATGAGCCTGCTGCACTGTTAAAAGTGAGAGTGAAGGCTCCAAGTGCTCCGAAGGTTATTGCTAATGGTCCATCGGATGGAATTCCTGGTCCGAAAGTCAATACTGTTGAGGCGTTTGCACTGCGCCACACATCGTGGATAGTTGATGCTGTTGTACTAACGCAGACGCTAGCGGTGTAAATTCCCGTCTCAACGTATCCTCCGGTTGCCGGAGTGTCTACACATTGGGTCAACGCTGTACCTCCTAGGGTCTCGTATAAGTCCACGTATATCTTCCCAGTTCCAACGTCTGGAATGTTAGCAAGTTGTCCACGGTGATAGTTGTATAGATATAGGGTGTTGATGTTGTCTGCAGCAGGTGCGAGAGATGAAGAGGCGTAGAAGTTAATTCTGTCGTCTTGTATTGTTGAGTCCCATCGAACCTCTAGGCAGGGTCGCTTGTGAAAGAACTCAGTTCCTCTAGCGAAGAACTTCTTTGTGTAGTACGATCTTTGTTGACCAGTCAAAGCAGTAGGTAACTTGACCAAGAAACCGTCGTTTGATCGAGAATCAAGCCATTCAGCAACTTGAGTTGTTACCTCGACATTTAAATCTTCCAGACCTGTGCTGAAAGATTGGGTTGTGGAAGATGCAGCATGAACGTCTCCGCCAGGTGCAGTCCAAGCATTGGAGCCAGACTTTACAGTCCAGTTTGAACCAAAGCCGGAAGACAGGTCGCTGTAGTCTTCCATGTCTAAGCCATAACCTTCTTGCCATCCGCCATCTACCGCATGAGCTTCGAGACTATATTCTCTTGGGACAGTCATCCCATGTTCTGCATTGAATAGTCTCAGGAAATACTTTGCGTTTGAAGGAATGATTCCAGCAGCCTTATCTGCTGCGATTTGTACCAAATCAAATTCAATTAAAACTCTGGCTTCTTCCGCTGAGAAACCGCTAGAACTAGACACTTGACCGTAGATACTAAAGACCTCGAGAATATCTGATTGTCCCATACTAGCAGAGACTGCTCGGGTTGTCAAGTTGGACTCAAAAGCATTTGAGATTGTGTTGTCTTTCGTTGCAAAGTATCGTTTGATCATCGGATTAGAGTCCCCTTAATGTCTCGGTTTGGAAATTTCAATTCCATAATAGCATTTTTCGGAGTTACGATGTATGTACCGTCTGCCGACATTGCTTCGTCAAAGTTTATGTTGGTAGAAGAATAGTTCGCTCCACGTTTCTGTGTGACTCTCACGGTTTTCACATCAGCTACGCCTTCGACCTTGCCCAGTATGGAATAGAGCCTTGTGATGTATATTGGCTCTCCGATATAAAGCTGGTTTGAAAAGTATTCGCTAATTGCTGTATTGCATCTGCCGACAATGTTGATGTCCTTGAATCTTGTGTCGAGAACCACTTTGAAGTCAACGCCAAAATTAACAATCTTTGCGTCGAAGATATCAACAACATCATTCATCGCTTTATATTGAGAGATCCAGTTTTTCATGTTTGTCTTCAATGATGAGCTAGCTGTTGTGAGCTTTCCATTCTCATCTTCGGAGATAACATAGATTGCTGCTCTCCTGTTTGTCGCAGAAGGGTCATTTATTACACTCACTCTCTTTATGATACCAAATTTGTTAGGCATGTTGTAAATCATTGACTCATAGTCTTGTCGAGTAACAGCTCTAGATTGAGTGGTGTAGTAGCCTTTGGCTCTTTGCTTGAGTTCTTCAGTCGTCATCTGCTCTGTAGAGCCAACGATCGGCTCTTCATTGGTAATCTCGAGAGAGCCAATTACAGAATTCTTTTTGGTTTGAACGAGAGCTATTTCATTTGGAAACTTGAAGCTAGAATTTAAAACATTGGTTATCGTGTTTACCGCTGCATTTGCCGAATTGGAATCATTTGATTTTAAAATAATCGTCAATGTTGTACCAGACGGAGAGATGCCGAGCTTTGTTGTACCCACAAGCTTTGATGGATCAAATCTTAGATTTGAAACGTAAGACTTTCCGTGCATTTGTATTGCGACTTTTGCTGGATCAACCAATTCATCTTCGTCTGATGACTCTGAGCCGAAACCAAACTGTAGGTATGTACCGGTATCATCTTGCTCGACTACAAAGCGTCGTGCAGCTGAGAAAGGCTTCAATATACTTCTAACGCCTTCTGTCGTTGCGTTTCTGTTTGTGGTCTCTTCGAACACTACTTCTTGAGATAGATTGTCCACTTCATAATATTTGTTACCATCGGTATCAACTACATCAATAATCTCGACAACATTATCTCCACCAACTCGGACTCTCTTAAATCTTTCGAAAGAAGAGTTGGTCAAATCAACAGTTGCCCTAGAGAATACACCAGAAGATACTTGTCCGTGTGCCTTGACGGCAAAGAATGTTGTACCACCGGTGGTGTTGTCGAATCGTGCAGCTACAATTTCATTTGAGGCATCACCAAAGTTGACGTCTTCTGTAAGAATAAAGTTTCCTCCGTTTGAGCTGGAGAATGACGCTCCCTTGCGAACAAGAGGCATGTAGTCAAAATCAGGAGCTGTACCATCAGTATTCGCAGGTACCATACAAAATAAAGCAATGGTGCCATTTGTGCTCGGAGCACCAGCATACTTAAACCCTAGAGATCTAGCGTGCTTTCTAACATTGTTGAATTCGATCGCTGTATCTAAGAACGATTCGTTTGCTTGATAGTCTAGATAGTAAGACAGTACATCTCCAACATAAGCAACAGAATCCACCAACAGAGAGTTTATGGTTGACTTCGAAAAGTCTTTCCACTCGTTCGGATAAAATCGCTTTGCGTGTTCTATTAGATCCTCTCGGATTGTGTCGAAATCTCGACTAGTATACTTAATTGGCGTTTTCTTTTGTTTAGACATATGGGACCCTCATCAACAACTAAATAGTTGATCCAGTAAAAGCGATTGACCTTTAAGACACCTCGACCTCAAAAAGCTCTGGAATACTTATGCCGTTATATCTGAATCTTATTTGAGTCCTCAATATTTGATTGGCTGAATCGATTTGAATGTTTATTCCATCAATCCGAACGTAAGGCATATAAGTTGCAGATTGGCTTCGTATTTCACCTTCAATTAAAGGAATTGAAATTGTCGCATCATTCTCGAACAAGTAATTTTGTAGTCCAACTCCAAAGTTTGGGTCAAACACATACTCACCCTTTCGAGTCAATAATAACATTTTCATGTTTTGCTTAATAGCGCTCGTCGTGTCGTCATTGGAGTGACCGTGTATACCAGCGTTCGTATCACTGTTCATATCTATTGGAAATATTATCGACAAAGGCATTGATCAATCCTCAAACATTTTTTGAAACTCATTAACGCAAGGTTTACCATCTTCATCGAATGGATTCGCATCGACAATCCTTAGTCTTTTCAGGAAACCTACGCCCTTAATGTTTAAATAGATGTCGGGCACTAAATTCCTAAGGAAATCAATATTCGATGTTCTATTAGATGAGGTCCTTTTTCCGCCTTCATCATCTTGAGAATTATAAACGGATCCAAACTGTTTTCTTAATATCTTTTTGGTATCATTAAAAATTCTTTTTTTCCATCCATCATTGATCATGATTTTTCGAGCCTCGTCTTCAACTTCTACTTGACCAATGGCATTGATGAAGTTTTGAAAGGAATAGATTCCGAACAAAGAGCAGAATGAACGTGTCTTGATAACTTTGTCAAACAAGATCTTATAATCTTCGGTCTCCGTCAATTGATCTACATAACACTTAATGTCTTCGCCCAAGTGTGGATCCTCGAGATCTAAGTCCTTTATTTGTTCGTCCATCAAGTCCAACTCATATGAGGCAACTGGGAAACATAGAACTCCAAAAGTTTCTTCTCCCGAAGTCATTGAGGAAGGTATTCTCTCTACAGATGTCTCTAGGTTTGGCTGTAGCCCGATATGCTTATCCAGACACATCATCAGTCTAACTCCGAACTTTACACCTATTGAGCCCTGCACAGTATTCGATACTGTGAACGCATTCCCGAAGTAATCCGATAGCCTTAGTTCTTCATCATATGTGGACCTATCAGACATCATCTGTTGAAACTCAGATATCTTCATGACCTGTTCTGTGGAATCTTTGTTTATCACTCTCACGTACTTCTCTAGATACATGAAGCCAGTCTTTTTTATGTCCTCGAGAGTTTTGGAGACAGAACCCAGAGGGCTTTGCAAGTCTTCCCCAGCACAGTCGATAATGCTTCCGTAATCCGGTTGAGATCCACCTTCAATAACTTCTTGTTCGACAGATGCAAATCCAGCTTTGATATCTGATTGGTCTACAATGCCTTCCGTTGAGAGCATATATCTTTGTATGTTATATACGTGTGGACGTGGCCTCAGGTTGAGGTTTAACTTCTTGGATAGGGTAGAGGTTTCCTTTGAAACCAAAGCGGCTAGAAACACCTCTGCGGCGTTCTGAGTGGTATGTATTACTGCGACCTTGCGTGCAAGATTGATTTTATAACCATTTAAAGTTCTGAGTTTGGTAAAGTCGTCGTACGCTTTAGTTTCCCACTTGTTGCCGTATGCTAATATCCTGGTCCCTTTAGATAATTGCTTGCGTGTATCTGAGCTAAGGTTTCCGGATATAAGATCTACTGCCTTCAGTTTTTCATAATTGTTTTGGGCTCGGTTGATTATCTTCGAAGCCTCTTTCATTTCTTCGGTCTCGACCATGAGGCCATCGATGATTTGTCGCTGTACGACTTGAACGGACTGCTCGAGAAAAAGAAGGTAATATGCGAGGCGAGATATATTCGCAAACAAACCAGAGTCAGACATTTCAGTTTGCATATGGTCAGCCAAAGCTTTAGAGATTAAAGAGTCGTAGTTGTGTTCATTGAATTGTATCGACCCAAACACAGGAAAGGAGCGGACCATAAATTCAGTCGCATACATTCGGACAGTTGAAATGACGATGCCTTCAATTAATCCATGGTTTGCCGGCATTATTTGCCTGTCGTATGGTACTTCGAGTCTACACTCCAATGGTTGACTCATACGAGAGTCGATAGGTAGGGTTGATTCAACTTGCTTTGTTCTCTTAGCTATCTCAGTCATATTCAAGAATCCATTATCCTTATCTTCACAAGTTTGTACTTGAGGAATAAATGTTCTTATGGCCCCTAGCCACCCATTATAAGTTGCTGGTTCAATATAGATCTTCGGGAACTTGTATCGACCGCCATGTACGGCTGGGTCTAGGAAGTGGACTCTTGGATTCTCTGTGGCGGACTTGCCTAGGACGGCATCCTCTTCATCGAAGGTATAGTCCCAAGTGCTGTCGTTATTTGGATCTGCGTCTGGATCAACATAAGTCAGATCTTCAAATCCGATGGTCTGTTCATCTTCATAGCCATAGTTAAACCCGACAGGAGTATCGCCCCTGGGAGTCTCGACAATTGCGTTTCGTATAACAGACAATGTCTTGTTGTTTAAGTTGTCAAACAAAGCCATCATTTTAGAATTTGCAATTGAAGATGAAGAGTTCGACCTTCTCTTTAATAAATTTGAGAATGCCTTTATCTCATTGGGGACCACATTGTAGTTCACACCAGATACTTGCTCATCCTCGAAAACTTGATTTCTGCGAGCGTTAAGAACAACATCGCTAGTTGGCTTGAATGGAGGATTGTGAATATTTTCTCGAACAAAAGCTCTCTGGGTTGACTTCTTGTTGTGATTAAGCTTGTAAGTCAATACAGTGTCTACAGTTGTATCTCTGAACAGTTCAAAGTCTGTGGATTCAAATTCAAGTTTTAGTTGGGACTCATCCTTGTTGGTCTTGTAATTAAAGCCAATTTCCTTTAGTTGATTCAACATGGAAACTCCAACAGTCTCGGGGACCATCCCTCTCCTCTTATCTTCTTCCATGAACAGTTTCTTGAATCTACTTGCATTTTCTTCTCGCTCATCCCACTGTTGTTCCGTATCGACATAGTTTGCGAAGAATACCGTTCTGTCTCCAATTTTCACTTGTCGGTTGTGTTGTTGCAAATGATTACCTTCCGTATCAATCAAGATGTTTCCAATAAGCGAAGATCTTTCTCCGATGAGGTCTTGAAGAAATTTCTTCTCAATTCTCTTAAAGTAATCATTGAATAGGTCGGCCTTTTCTGCTGCTAGAGTTTCGTCTTCTGTTATAATTGCAGCAGGATCATTAGCACATCCGGGGTCGGGTTGTTTCAAAATAGCGTCTATCGCTTCCTCTAATAGGCCTTGAGGGCCTTTTTGAACGATGTCCGATAGAGCACCAAGATTATCGAGTGCGCGGTCGTTAGCTTTATTTATGAGCTCATCAGCGGTAGTCTCATCTAGACCGTTATCTAGATACAATTGCTTTCTATTAGCATTCCACAAGTCAAGCTCATCTTGAGTTAGACAGATCGCGTCATAAATCGGAGCGTCGAGGTCGGTTTCATTTTGATTTCTGAGGTAATCTTTGAGTTCTGGTGGGATATTCCTTCCCATTGAACCAAAGGCATCCTTCACATCTTCGGGATCTCCAAGAAGATCGGATAGCTCAGGGCATCGAGAATTCACTAAAAGAGCAAACTTGCCAACAGTTGCTTCATCCATGTTACTTGGAGTACTTGTTAATAGATCAATGATTTCTCTCTTAGACATTGTACCATTGACTGCTTTAAACAAACAGTCGTAAGCAGAGTCAGGTGCCGCGCCTTTTCCGAGAGCGTTACCAAATAGATTCTTTTGAACGTTGTCCAATTCATTCTCATCCGCATCAGGACAAAAGGCATCTGCGAATGCATCGCTCATGCTAGCACCGGAGCCACCAGTAAGGGTTCCAATTGCTGCTTGACCGACGGCATTCAAAGATTTACAAAGCGCATTATCGATAGACTCGAAAAGCTTGAGAAGAAGCATCGTTATAACTTTCGTTATCACCGTTTCCATCTTCGCTATAAAAGCATTTTTGAGTTTTTTGATAAAGAATGCTTTGCTAAATTCCGGAATTTCGATCTCTTTCATTTTAGATGGGATTGACAATCCAACGTGTCGATCTGGGCCACAAACATCTAAAGCGAAAGAAGACAAGAAACTTTTAATTGGTGGATTGAACAATCCTTGAGAAGAGCATTTGAATATTTGATCTAGAGTGTTGAAGACCAATGTTCCTCCGGGAACCTCAGACATGGCTTGTCCGATCTGGTCAATATTCATCACGTCAAAGATGTATTCGATATACGCATCAACAACTTCTTCTTGAATATTTCCAAGTGCAGTCCCAAATGTTCCCTGTGCTTTCTTTTGCTCTTCGATAAGTTTGTTTTTCTCTTCATCAGATAGAGACTTTAGATCCTCTGCTGTACCTATGTCTGTTGGTAATTCTGAAATTTCAGCTTCTACTTTTCTAAGTCTTTCAGTAAATTCGATCAATCGAGTATACTCTGGTTCGTTGATGATTTCCGACAGTTCTTTTTTTGCACTCTCTATTAGAATGTCGGGTACTCTTGATAAGTCTGATTTCAGAAAATCATTTATTTGCTCTATCTTCTTTGTGTCTTCTTTTCCAATAGTTTTTTCTAAATCTCGAATTTGACTCTTTAAGACTCTCTTTTCTTGCCTCAAAGTGTTTTTCTCAGGAACATTCTTTGAAGATAAGTATGTCTTGTACTGATTATCTTTGTTGGCTCCGCTTTCATACTCTTCTTCCCAAGGTAAGGGAATGTTTCCAAACTCTGCTTCAAATTTTTGACGTAGTTCGGATTGAGCATCGGGTGGTAATCCTCCAATAAAGAAGCCAAATACATCCATATCCATTGCTCTCATGGCTGATCTGAACATCTTGTCGAATGCTCTTTCTTTTGTTACTCCGGAAAACAGGCAACGGACCGCATTGACAGTTAGTTCATTTGCTGCGCAAATTGATAATCTGGATAAAACATCTTTTAAGAAGTCTTCATCTCCGATGTTGGCTTCAAGCTTCTTTCGAGTTAACTTTCCACCTGCTTCATATTTTTCCCAATCGATCAAAGACGACAAGAGCGTATCGCTTTTCTTGATGTCGTCCATGGCTATCTTCGCAGCTTTCTTTGCATATGGGTGAGCCTTCGCAGTCCGGCGAGCTTTTTTCGCTGCAGCTTTTCTAGAAATCCTGTCTTGTCTTTTTAAAATTTTGTCGCCGTCTTCTTGATTGATAACTCTAAGTCTATAGTTTGTTTCGGACAATGATGATTCAGTCTGGGATAAAGATAGTTCCAATCGTTCCACCTGTTTTTTCAAGTCCATAGTTTTTGATTTTAAACCAGTTAGTTCACTTTCATTTCGTATTCCAGCTTCCACGTCTTTTGATATTACATCTAAATTAGCCTTGTTAATATCGTGTTCTTGTTTTTTAGCTTTTAGTTGATCTTCTTTTCGTCCTCTTAAGTCTTCTAGACTTTGCTTAGTTTTGCTCAATTCTTCTTCGGTATATCCTTGGGCTTCTTGACGATCCTTGGTTCTCCTTCTTGCGTCTCGACCTTCTCCCAAGCCATAATCAATTTCTTCGAACTCTTTAGTTTCTGGCTGATTTTCTGTTGAATACAGTTCTTCGCAAGAGGCGGCTGATGAGTACTGGAAAGACAGAGAGTCCATAAATGACAAGGCTTCATTGAGGATGTAATCTCGGAGTTCTCCTCCAAATTCTCTAGCGTTCTCTTCAACGCACTTTCCTAGGGTATCTCCAACGGATTGCATATTCAGAGAGCCGTAATCCACAGTGATAAGTGGATATGTATATTTCACAAGGAAGTCTAACCATGGCGGAGTCTCTCTCGCTTGTAGCGTCATATCGATGGTGTCCAACTTAGCAATGTAATTCATCACCGTTGGCTTCTTGTCGTACATTTTCTTAAACTTCTTGATTCCCTTTCTAAGCTTTTTTTCTTCGCAACCTTCTTTCCAAACATAGATTGCCTTAATTACATATGGATTTCCGTTCGGACCAGTCTTGAATTCTATTCTAATGTTGTCTGCATTTAACATCATGACGCTAGGAATGTTTGATCGGATGTTCACCTTATTCTTCTTTGCGAGTTGCTTGAGGTCAGAATAAAACTGGTCTACTTTTGAAGACATTCTTGTCGCATAAAAGCTTTTCTCGGATTCTTTGAATTTTAGAAAGCCATCTTGGGTTTGGTAAAAATAAGACTGGTACTTTCCGAAGATCTTAAGGGATGAATCCAATCTTGTCATTTGCCCAAACAACTTATCGACTTTTAAAACAACTTCTTTTCTTGTCGCGAGGGCTTCTTCTTCCAACTCTTCTTTCGAAGGAAGTTCTGGTACTTGATCCATAATGAATGCTGGTATTCCGATGTGGACTTTCAATATATCCTCAATTGGGTCAATATAAAAATCATTGACTCTTGCATAAAGCTCTAAGGCAAACGGATTTTGTATTTCATCATTGGATCCCATTTGAACAATTGTTCTTTGAAAGTCAAATGGCTCTGATGGATCAATCTCTTGAAAGGAGTATGTTCCAAAGTCTGCGCATCTAACTCTTGTGTCGTCAACTTCTTGTTCTAGCAACTTGACAAAGGCTCCTTCGAACGAGTCGAGTTCCGATATAATCTCTGTTGGTTCTCCATCGATGCTCGGAAATGTCGCACAAATTATCTGATCAGCAACCAGTTTACCGTATTCTTCTAACACAAGGACTATCGCAGGATGAACGAATGATCTCAAGAGTGCTTCTCGAGAACGGAAATTTTCTTGTCTCCCTCTAAGTTCTCTGAGTTCTCTCGCTGTAAATGAGTCTCCAAATTTATTCACAGTTACAGTGATTTGATATTCGCACTGCTTCTCATTCAGATAGGGCTCTGCTACTTCTATGAACTCCCAGTCGGGCTCAACATAACTTTGGTTGGGAACACAAGGTGCACAAAGCTTCTTTAGCGGAGGAGCCTCCAATTCTGGATCACAGACTTCTTTCTGTAAATGTTTAAATTTGCTCTCGGACATTTCACTCTCCTATGTAAACTGTTGAACTGAGGATCTTGTGATCTTTGGACCCTTCAATGCCGAACTTCGGCATACCAAAGTATTTTAGTTCTAGCATAACTTGATTGTATTCATCCACTATTGTTGATGTAATATTGTTCAGTGTATCTGGTACAGACTCTAGGAACGCTGGGACTGCTGATGAGAAATCTGGGAAGGTTACAATAACTCCCTGTCCGACCCCAGCATGTACGTGTTTAGCCATAGCGAATTTGTATCGCAACAAATCAATTTCGACTGATGCTATTTTTTTGTTTAAAGAAGACACGGCATCATTAACTTCCTTTAGGTACTCTACCAGATTGTCTCCGAGAACTGCCTTGTGGTGTCTTTCTGAGGATGTTGCTCCTATTTCAATAATTGGTTTTGCTGGTTTATTTCCTGTTGTTAGTCTCTCACCACCGTCATACTTTGATACGCCAGCGAGGATTCTAACTCTTTCTCGACCTATGATTAAAGTGTGATCAGATTTTAGTCCAGCACCCGATTTAAGTTTAGAGGATGCGTAAACTCCAGCAGTATCTGACTTGGCTGTTGCGAAGTATGCATTTACATCTCCGCGCTCAGTTAGATATAGTCTAGCGCCGTCTTCAGCAAAATTTGCTCTAGATTGAGTGTTACCTCTTTTAATTTCTTTTGCGCAGGAGAGCGATCCAGCAACGATATCTATCGCCTCACATTTAGTTCCACCAGCACCACCGACACCCGTCGCTCTGTGTCCATGGTTATCTCTTGTTAGTACAATTCTAGCGCCGGAATGGTCACCAGTTTCCGATACTTTTCTAGAGATGACTTTCTCGCATGAACCAACGGGTGCGAATACCGGCATCGATTCTTCGTTGTTCGTTAGAAATATTCCGACACATTCATCTAACCTATCTTCGGTCATAAGGTCTATTTCCTCTTCGATCTTGCATCGGTTCACGTGAAATATCGCATTATATGCTGCTTTGCTTTTGTAGTTTATGTTTTTCATGATCCGTAGCCCTCCGGTATATCTACGTGAAGATGTTCAGCATAACAAGGTTCGCCGGGGCCACCGCCAGCCGATGCAAGTCTCTTAACGTTTGTTACGTTGGTTCCTGGTTTGTCCCAACATCCCGTCTTCGTTTGTTCTAATATATAACGCAGGCCCAAACCTTTGATAATATTTATCGCTTTGTTGACTTGTTCGTTTGTTAGGTTTCGCGTTCTGATGTCCAAGGCTAAGCCTCTTAAGTGTCTTGTTGATTTTTGAGCAGCTACTCTCAAAGCTACATCGTCGCCTGTTTCAATTGCTTGAACTATTTCTTTTCCAGTTCCTGTTCTACCATACTTGCTCAAGACCTCCTCTCTACCAGAGTTTGTATACATTTTTTTCAAAACATTCGCCTGTTTGTCAACATTTCTAACTTCACTGGTTACATGGAATGTTATACCTTGAGCCTCGAACTCTCCTTTTAACTGGTCTTTTAAAATATCTCTAGACTTTTTATTTCTATCCATCATGTTTTCTTGTTCTGTCGATGTTTCCGAATAATCAGCATTCAATTGTGCTGGTTCATTGCCTGCTGCATGTGCGTTCCTTGCTGGTCCATCTTTTTTGAACTCGGTGACTATCGTCCCTTCTCTTTGTTTTGATACAAGAGTAACGAGGTTTCCGCCATTGTGAGTCGCAAGCCACACATCTCCTTGTTGAGGCGTTTTTTCTATATCAGACTTTTTTATGATTGCTTGGAAATGAGCGTTTCTAAACTTTTCATATTCGTCTCTTGTTTTAGCAACCTCTGGGAACTCTAGGTTGTCGTGGTGTCCCGCTTTTGATCTAGCACTACAGATATGGTAGCCCAATTCGTTGTTGGATGCATTGCAATCTATTATTGGAGTTGTTGTCTCAGGACTCAAAGATGTGTAAATGGTTACTTCGAAAGTTGTAGCCAGATCTTCTGTATACAGTTTTTCTGTGATGCTTTCGTTGCGGGCTTCGGTTCTGTCGTGGATGTTTTGTATCGACCTTGGGACATATTTTCTCACTACTTCTTCTCCGAATCTTGAATTTCGTCAAATATTTGAGCAAAATCTTTATCGGTCAACTCCTCAGTCTTTTCATTCTTTGATAATAGTCCACATATCTTCACAAGCTGTTCATTTGACCTCTGAAGCGTTTCTACGTACTTCGCAAGGGTTTGACCTATGTCTCTATGTCGAGACATGTCTTGGGCTAAATATCGCATCGCATCATCAAGGAGTTCGCGAGTGGTTTCACGATCTTCCCTGATGTTTGTGATTGCTTCATCTATAATATCTTTGCTGCTCATGGTAATAATTAGTTCTACTTTAAATTTCGCCGTTGTCCCAATCTTTTCTAAAGTTTTTATAACGGGACCTCATTTTGTTGAGTTGGACGACGATTTGCTTTGTATTCATGCCCGTTAGTTCTCGGAGGTAAAGATATATAGCCTTCTTGTTAAATATCTCAATGTCTTCTGCAGATTCGAAGAGGATCATTACAGCATCGTAGACTTTCTTTTCAGACTCTTTTTGAAAGTCCGGTTTCCACGATTCCATTTCAACCTTTAAATTGTTCATCAACTCTTTACGCATAGTCTTGTCTTGATATGATTCACCTTTGTCAAGAAGGTCTCTCTCGACATTATAATCGACCGAGTCATACGATACTTCCCTCTCGAGGCGTTTCTTGTTTTTCTTGACCTTGTGGATGAACCAGTTCTTTGTAACAACTGAGAAATACGAGAATGCCTTATGACCTTTGTTGGGGTCAAACTTCGCCAAGATGGTTACAAGCCATCCCTTGCATTCTTCTCGAAGGTCATCGATGTCTGGTAAGGTCGTAAAACGATATGTAAAAACAATCTTATCAACCATTTGTGAAAAGGCTGGTTGGATCAGAGAGCCGTATAATTGCTCCTTTGTTTTCATATCATCTGTCGAGCAGTATTTAACTATCGCGTCTTCGTGTACCTGCGTAAAGTACATGTTTTTCTTTTTGGCTGATCTCTTCCTCGGCATTTTGTTCCTCTTGTGTTTCGTATTCAATTGGGTCAGTTATTGATATAACCTCTCCATATTGTTCTTCTAATAGCGCTCTAACTGCATTTGTGTGGTCCATGAGTCCTTTCAGAGTCTCATCGCCATAGAAGGAGTCAAGCTCATAAACCTTCTTAAGATGGGTTCGGTAGCTTTCGACAATCTCCACGAGGTCTCCGACATTATCAGAGACGATTGCAAGATCTTTTGATTGCCAACTCGCAAGTCGAATCAACACTACATTCACCACTATGGATACGCCTAGACAGGCTCCAAGTATTATACTAGTCATCAGGTAACTCCACTCGTTTCTTTCGTTCTTCCTTTAGAAGCTCTCTATTTTCCTCTATGGCGCGCTTTACTTCGTCGCCTACCTTGCTACCCTTCGTGCCTTGCTTACGAGCCACATGAGGCATTTGAGGAACCTTGCGAATCTTGACTGAATGACAAAACCCGCAAGTATAATGTTCTTCGTTCATTCCGTGAACGACATCAAATGCCTCAAGGCAATCATCACACTTGTAAGTGTATCTAGGCATCCTTATCGACCTTTATAGAATCTTTAACTTCAAAAGTTGGCGGGTTTACAATAACTAATTGGCCCGAGTCATCAACTTGGACTCGGAAGTTTTGCAACACCGGTGTGATGTCTGATTGTTCTAGTAGTGATTTTTGTAGCGCCATCATGATTGCTCCGACAGCTTGATTTGATAATTTGTGATCCATAATAATCTCCTATAATCTTATATGTATATTATATCACCAATGATATGGTTCGTCAAGTCTTTTATTAAAAAAACTTTCTAAGCCAGTTTCTGCTCATCGGTTTGAGGCTCAGATACCAACTCCATAATTGAGTTACAGAATTGAGCGTAGAGAACTTCTTCATTAAACTTTGTGTTTACAATTCCCTGAAGTTCTGAGGCTTGTTGCTTATAGTTGTCCCACTTTTCGTGTACTAATTGTAGCGCCATCTTAAATGAGTTTTCATCCGCATAAGCCCACTGAGAATCTTTCTCTACGACGCTGGGCCATATTGCATCTGCATGTACGTGACCAAGTTTGTAATCAACAGCAGCAAAATAATTTACATCGTCGTGGCGCAAAAAGTCCATTTGACCAGACCAAGGCACTGTAATAATTGGAAGTGCACATCGGGATGCCTCAAGCAATGGAAGGCCGAATCCTTCACCATGTGCAATGTTAACAAGACACTTGACCTTATCATGCTCATAGAGGGCTCTCATTTGCCCCTCAGAGAGATCTCCGTGAAGCAGAGACACAGAACACTTACGATCAGGATAAAAGCGTAGAACGCCATTTAAGCGCCCCTCAGTGTGCTCTAGATCAATAGTTGATCCGCCCTTGAAACATGTCTTCAAAACAAGACCGACTTCTTGATCTTTAAATTTTTCTACAAACCATTTGATTGTGTTCTCGAAGTTCTTCCGAGGGCCGAACTGAGATACAACGAGGAAGTTGAAATCATGTCGAGGGTTGAATCCCGGAATTTCTTCCGCTTCCGCCAAAGGTGTTGTTTCATGAACAACTTCAATTGGTGTTTCAAGGCGATACTCTGAACCATCTTGCAATGTAGCAGTTGTTCCTTCGTAAGAGGACTTACCGTGATTAGACACGACGATAATTTTGTCCATCTCATTTCCTTTTTGCAACCATTCTCCCGATACTCGATCTGTTTCTATTCCGGCTGTGTATCCGATATTGATCGGGCACATTCTTTGGAACTCATTCGGAATTGTGATCTGAAGGGACATGTCTGGTTGTAGCTTCTTTTGCTGCAACAGGATTTGAGTCTCGGCAATGCGAGCATCGATCCATTCACGTTCTTCGTTTTCTTGCCAAATCCAACCCGACTTTCCCCATGGGATTGGTTGAATGTAGACATCAAAGAGATCTTCTCGTGATCTCAATGCTCGGAGAGCAAATCTAGACTGTTCTCCATATCCAGTAGCACTCAATGCAGGTGCTCTTACAAAAATTTTCTTTTTCATTTAGTCTCCAATAATTGCTAATTCTAGCGTTGAGTATAATAATTCTTTTCCTTCTATCATCACTTTGTACACATCAAAGCCCTGCATGTCTTTTGAGACCCACTCGACAACCAACCCCATATCACCTTCATTTGTCGTTACAAGGTTTCCGGGCTTTACCGAGTTGATCTCTCTCGAATGGCGGACGTGTACATTGTATGTGATCTCGCCATCATAGAAGTCATCGTTTATGTGCATGTTAGTGTATGCTCGAGAAGCCCAGACTTTCATTTGGCCATTATCCGTGTACACTTTTAGTTCGTCTTTGCTCATGCGACTTCCTTAAAAGTGATTCCACTGTGACCTTGCCTTGTCTCCCAAGAACCATGGTCTTCATGAACCTTAAGCATAAGATTGACCCACTTTTCTCCAAACTTTTCAAAGTTGTAATTTTCTTGGACATGTTTTGCTCCTTTCATTCCTAGTTCGTGTCTGTCCTCTGGGGACAATGCATACATTTTATCTAACGCTGAGTGTAGTTGCGCTTTTGAAATCCGATCTTCATAGATATATGGAACCTGTTGAGATCCAATGATCGATTTTGACGTTGGGTGAATAGGAAATCCAAAGGGACCATCATTGCCCATGATTTGCTCTTGAAGTCCACCAGTCATATTTACGATGATTGGAGTACCACAAGCAAGAGACTCTAAAGTAGAGAGTCCGAAACCTTCAGCATCAGAAATGTTGACGGTGCAGTCAGCCGAGAGGTAAAATGCAGACATGCCCTTGAGTGCAACCTTGTTTGTTGAAAATACAACTTGTCGGTTGTTCAACTCGAGTTCCTGTGCGATTGTATTTAGGTTTTGTCCATGAGCGTCAAATGGATTTGTGTGCATAATCAATTGCGCCTTATCATTCAAGTCTCGCTTATCAAGCCATTCCTTCCACCACCATAAAAGTGTGCCGGATTGTTTACGACGTGCATTGCGATTGTTCCAAAAAACAATAAACTTGTCTTGATCTTCTTTTGGAATAACCTGTTCTCGGACTTCTCGTCTATTTTCAATAGAGAGAGGACTGAATACAGTTGAGTCAACAGCATGCGGAACATACGTTGCGTCAACATCCGGTGCAACACCTCGGACACATTCATGAGTGACTCTGGAGATTGTTGCGATGTGATCGTTTGATTCGTAAAACTTCTTGTTAAACATTGGAAGAGGTTTATTGTCCCAAACGTGATAGTAGACCATTGGAAGTAGGGGACGAATTTCATTCTCCATTTCCCAAAGCCATTCGTAGAAACGTGGGTCGGTCATAAACCACAAGATATCCGGTCTCTCGTTACGAATAACGGAGCGGATCATCTCTTGTGTGCCGTATCCATCTACAGGTATAATTCTCCAATCTTCTCCATAAGGGTCTACATTCGATGGAGTGTAATTTCGATGCTTCACTGCACCACCTAGAGATAAGACTTCAAACTTACCACTCTTTAGTAGTGCCTCAATAACATATTTAGTTTGTGTACCAACCCCAGATGGAGATAGAGGGTGGTCACTCAAAGTTAATACTTTAATTTTTTTTGTCATAATGCTATCCTTTTTCGATTTTTAGGGGCACATAACAAAGAAACCCCAACGTAATCCTATTATACCATAGGTCATTGGGGTTGTCAAGTATTTTTTATAAAAAAATTATTTTATTTCATCTCGAAGGTTTTGGAGTAATACGCCGAGAGCGTTTCTTCCTTTTCCATCGTGACCAGAACCCCAGTGGGGGCAGCCTTTTAACTGGACTAACGGATAATCTCCAGTTGAGAGAAGTAAAGCTCTGAGATATGGGTCTTTAAATTTCTCGCGAATACCATCCATCATGACGCCGTCTTTGATCTTGTGCCAATTCGGTCTCAAGCCATTCAGTCGTTGACCGATAATCCATGAATCCATTGGATCTACAACTTGTATGCTTCGCTTTGTATCTTCCCACTTAGGTGTTCCGAAAGCCTTCATTGCTTGGAAGTAGCCTTCGCTATGTGGCCAGTTGTTGCCTTCGACCATTATGGGTCTTTCTTCATATGGGAAAGTACCATGAACGTTTGCGAACTCGGGAGCCCATAGATAAATGCCGTAATTGGCTTCGCATCGGTCAATCAGACCTGTGCTATACCCAAGGGTCCTGTTGACTTCTCGGTGAGGTCTCCAGCCTTGTTTGATTGTGACTTTTCCGTCTCTCCAGTTAGTAGTGATATCTTCTCTAATGAAGATCATTGATTCTGTAAATTGCATATTTCCTCCTATCGCTTACAGTGTTCAGTATTGTTGAACGGGCAACCCTTACAAGAGTTGCGATTTTTAATTGTGATTCCTTTGTGAATCAAGTTGCAGGCATTTGTTAATACCTTTGTTGCATTTTCTGTCTTCTTTGGTCCGGACGTTACTCGAAAGATTTCGACGTTGTCTTTTTTAGCTGTTCTCTTTAAGAGCCCGAAGTATGTCTCCACATCTTTAGGATCGACTCCGTGCTTCTCGCAAAAGAACTTTTTGTACAATGTTAATTGATACGTGGTCATTGGTTCGCTCTTTCGCTTCATATCCCAACCCCAAGAGCAAGACTTCCAATCAATAACATGATATTTGCCATCTGGTGTCTTAACAACGAGGTCAATGAAGCCCTTGAGGAATCTATTGAATTTAAGCTCCGATATTGGCTCGTAGAGCGTTTCTTCCGAAGAGTATACCTCATAGCCCGGGAAAAGCTCTTGAAGGGCAGGAAAGACCTTGTGGAAGATCTCACGGCTTTGTTGGCGAAACTCTTTGATCAACTTGTTGGATGGTTTCTCATCCAGTCCTTTGAGTTCTTCTAAGAACGCAATATCAAAGTATTCTGCATAATCTTCGGGTAGCAGTTTGCCTAATGCAGATTGTTCGCATACGGCATGTATGGCTGTACCAAAAGCTGTATATATGTTACCTGTGAAGCCTTTGAGGCCATCTAGGTATTGTAGTTTCCACTTATGTGGGCACTCTGTGAATATTTTTAATTCTGAATATGAAATGTGTTGTTTAGTCATATGTCCTCCGTGTATTTATAATGTAACACGGTGGAGATAACTTGTCAAGTATTTTCTTTAAGTTCTTTTAACAGTAAAGCCATTTTCTTGTACAGCACGGGACACAATTGTTTAAGGTTGTCCTTGTCTCCAATGAATACTTCCTCAAAGCCTTTTGCCCAATATTCGTTTACCGAAGTAACGGCATAAGCAGAAGGAAAGAGACCAACGCAAATCTGGTTAAGCGCATCGTATCCGACGGTATCATAAAGAAACCCATCAATGGCTCGGTCATAATCGATACTAATAGCAAAATCACTAGGTACGGCATATTTTTGCGATAGCAATTGCGACAAACGTTTTCTTTTCGCAGTGAACTCTCTTTGGATTGCTCCGTCTCCATAAATAAACTCCTCGTTATATTTCTCAAGCGCATGCGATATCTCGTGAATGATATCGTCAATCATATCCATCTCATCATCTTGTTCGTTCGTTACGTAGATCGCATCGTTTTCATAAAATGCGTTGATGTCTCGTTCTTTCATCTCGGGGAATTGACCGATGTAAATCATCTCAATGCTCTTAGTGAGGTAAAATGGTATTCGAGAACTGATATAGTTGAGAACAAACTCAGGATCAACATCTTCCGGCAACCTGTCTTTTATAATAACAGATATTCCATTTAAGTCAAAATGATCTTTCATTTTTTTTGATCTCTTGATTGATTCATGAATCCACATATGTACCTCTTTTAATATATTATAACATATAATTAATAACTTGTCAAAGAAGTTTTGATGCTTCAGTCGCTAATTTTGACCTCTCACCTTTCTTGAATGTAATATGACCCGACAGTGTCGACTCTTTAAATTTCTCGATTGCGAAAGTTAATCCGTTAGAAGTTTCATTTGTGTACACATTGTCGATCTGCTCAATGTCGCCAGTAAGAACAATCTTGGTATTCTCGCCAACACGAGTTAAGATCGTCTTAACTTCATGAGCGGTCAGATTCTGTGCTTCATCAATGATGAGGTATGCGTCAGATATTGATCGGCCTCGAATATATGTGATGGCGTCAATTTCAATCACGCCTTTCTCTAGATACAGATCAAGCATGGTTCGATCAGATCCCATGATGAATTGCATGTTGTCAAAGATGGGCTTCATCCATGGCGCCATTTTCTCTTCCATTGTTCCCGGAAGGAATCCGATGTCTTTACCTAATGGTTGAACTGGTCTCGAAACAATGATGCGGTTGTAACGTCCCTTCTCGAGCCCGAGAACCTGTTCTAAGCCAGCGGCCATAGCCATGAGGGTCTTACCACTCCCAGCACGTCCAATGAGGCTTACAAACGGAATATCGTCGTTCATGAGCATATCCATGCCGCACTTCTGTTCCTTGTTTCTTGGTGCAACGCCCCACGAGAATGTGTCGTCTCTTCTGAACAAGGGCTTAACTGGAACGTTCCAATTTACAAAGCGAGCGATAGCTGTCTTCTTTTCGTTTTCAACGGAGACAAGCATTACATACTGATTTGGATACAGGACGATGCCTTGCTCTGCTGCGTCTTCTTCATATAACCATATATCTTGCTTATCGTAGAACTCTTCGACCATGAAGTCATCAACCAAGAACTTAACGAAGCCTTGATAGATAACGTCTCGGGAAGATACCACTTGAGATGAGATGTAGTCCTCTGTGAGTAATCCGAGAGCATCAGCGATGACTCGCATGTTAACATCTTGAGACACAACGATGCACTTACGCTTTGGAAATTCAGCCTTGATGGCTAAAGCGGCAGCAAGAATCAGATTGTCCGATGACTTATGCGAGAGACCTTGTGGGAGCGCCTCCAAGGCGCCCTCAGACGCTTTAACGAAACGGATGACTCCCAACCCTTTGCCGAGTCGAACTCCCTTTGAGAGGCTACCAGAGGCCCTCAGAGCGTCAAATCTTTTAATGACTTGGCGAGCATGAAAGCCGACGGAGTCTTGTCGTGTCTTGTGTTTGTCCAGTTCTTCGAGAACTTTGATTGGTACAAATAAATCGTTATTTTCGAACTTCTCGAAACATTCGCTATCCGAGAGGAAAACGTTTGTGTCGATGATTAAGTTTTTTTTTGCCATGTTGGCTCCTTAGTGGTTGTATTGCTCTTTTAACATTGATTCGATGATTGGCTTGAGGGCTTCTTCAAGATTACCGGCAACGTGATCCAGGTTCTTCTGGTGGTCAGAGCCGGCATATGTAGATTTGGGCTTGCTCTCTCCACCAAGGCTAACTTTTTTGCCTCTAACGGCTTTTTCTGAGCTTCCTTGATTGCTTTGATTGGCTACACCCTTCTCTCCGTAAATAGCTTTTGCTATCTGTTGTTTGTTTTGTTTGATTGAGCTGAGGATTTTTACGAGACCCTTTGTCCCAATGTTGTCGAAAAACAATTTAAAATCTCTCATTTCTAAATCATCACTTTTAAGACTCGAGATAAATTCTTTCACATCTTGCTTGATTTTTGGAATATTAAATCTTGTCGACGCAGCTTTCTCCATGACCAAATCTTTATTCATCTGTTTGAAGATCAAGAGGAAGAATTTGTTAAACACTTCTTTAGCGCGTTTGGTTGGAACTTTTCCTTGAGACAAGGTGTCTACAAAGCTATCCTTGATCGGCTGAAGTTCTTGTGCAGCGGGACTAGATGGATCTTGAAGGTTGGGCAGGAATTCTCCAACAGATTTAACTTCCTTACTAAAGGATTGAACATCGTCTTCATCCTCTGGAGATGCTGAATCATCACGCTCTTCGTTATCATCAAAGCCATCGACGTCTTCTAGTTCAGAATTGTCTTTACCTAATTGCTCGGGCTCGGGCATCTCGCCTTCTTCTCCTTCTTCGTCGCCTGCAACACTAGTGTCTTGAGTAGTAAGCGTCATTTGTTCTGGTGCAATCTTAAGTTCTTGAGGTGTTTGCTCATCAAGTCCTTTAAATTTATCAGGGCTTGCAAATTTCAAGAACATAGCAAGCGCAATAGGTCGCATTGCTGCTAGTGCTGCTTGGCCTGCTTTTGAGGACTTTGCAAGATCGAAGGCGCCTGCGGGAAGCTTCATGATGTATTCTACTAACTCAATTAGTTGAATAGCAAACAATGCAAATGACGACCCTAGTCTTCCAGGTAAAGAATCCATAAACTTCTTTGCTGGGAATGAAACTTTATCATATGAGTCGATCAACTTTCCTTTATTTTTTTCAAGAGATTGTTTTTGCTCGTCAGTAAGGTCATCTGAGTTTGCTGCTTCTTCCAGTTTTTTCTTAAATAAACTTTCGCCTGTAGATTTAATTGCTTTCAGATTCTTCTTAAAGAATGAGGTCAACATTTCCCACAAAAACTTTCGTGTCTCATCAGTAACAACGACGACAATTTCTTTTATTAGCGGCAGTTCCCGCACAAGGGACTTTAGTTTTTGTTGTATCTGTGGTTTTATTTGGTCGTACAATTCTTTGATTGGTTTCATTGCAGCTTTAGCGGCCCCAGCAACTTTCCCAGCACCCTTCTTCAAGAGATCTAAAAATTTCTTAGCCAGACTATCTCCAGCTTTGTTCTGTAGGTTTAAAACAGTTTGCAAGTATTTAACTAAGTTGTCTGTATCCTTGGTCATAACATCTTGAACAATAGTTTGATTTTCCGGAGACAATGCGTTAAAAGCGATTTCGATCTTCTCTTCGCTGGTATCGATTTGTTTATCAAATCCTGGTGGAATTTCAACTTCGCTGACTGGGTTTCTTACCTTTATCAGTTGTTCACCGAATGCTACAACAGCGGCTTCTTTATCACCCTCTAGGGTCTGGAACCAGCTCGCAGACTCATCTACGTCATCTTTCAATTCATCCCTTTCTGGTTCGGATATGTTTTTTGTTTGATCGATTTCTTGTTTGATCTGTGTAAATTCGGAGGGATCTTGACCTCCAGGTCCAATGGTAGGTCCATCTTGCGTTACATTCGCACCATTATCGTTCTCTTGATTTTCGAGATTCTCTTGAGCAACTGGTGTGAGAGCTTGATTCTCTTCGTCCTCTGCTTCTTCTTGTTTTGCTTGCTTCAATTCTTCCGGAGAGAACTTTGAAGGAATCTTGAAAAGATCCGCAATTTGTTCTGATATAGATTTCAGTTGCATCTTTGATCTACGAATATTGGTTGGAGAAACGTAATCTGTCTTTGCGATTAGTACGATGTCTCTAACAATCTC
>UEXM01000398.1_pt2 | contig 44800 bp, 41 predicted proteins | sample 1796661 | NCBI WGS metagenome assembly UEXM01 (sample SAMEA4772469, study PRJEB27181) | metagenome | reverse complement strand
ACCGATTTAAAAACTTCCTCGACTTGGGAAGCAACGACTAAAAATGAAGAATGGGCTATCAACTTACCAAGAAAGAAATTTATAAAGAAGTTATAAAGTGCGGTAAGGACCCAGTTTACTTCGTAAATAATTACGCTCGCATCTCCCACCCTCAGCGTGGACTGATCCCCTTCAAGACATATGATTTTCAGTCAGAACTCTTAAATGACTTCAACAATTATCGCTTCAATATCATTCTAAAAGCCAGGCAGCTAGGTATCTCCACTATTTCAGCGGGATACATTGTCTGGCTTATGCTTTTTCACCGTGACAAGAACGTGCTTGTCATCGCCACTAAGTTCGGCACTGCATCAAACCTTGTAAAGAAGGTGAAGCACATCCTCAAGAATGTCCCCGACTTCTTGCAGATTACAGACATTACCATTGACAACCGCTCGTCGTTTGAGTTGTCCAATGGATCGCAGATCAAAGCCTCTTCAACTTCCGGTGATGCTGGTCGTTCAGAGGCTTTGTCACTCCTGGTAATTGATGAGGCTGCTCACGTTGAGGGTCTCGGCGAGTTATGGACAGGTCTATATCCTACCCTATCAACTGGTGGTCGCTGTATCGCCCTGTCCACTCCCAACGGTGTTGGTAATTGGTTCCACAAGACCTACACAGAGTCCGAGCAGGGTGTTAACGACTTCAACCCCACTCAGTTAATGTGGGATGTTCACCCTGATCGTGATCGTGAATGGTTTGAGAAAGAGACAAGAAACATGTCTCGCCGCCAGATTGCCCAGGAGCTTGAGTGCAACTTTAACACATCTGGCGAAACAGTAGTGCATCCAGATGATATAAAGAGAATTTTTGAAATGGTTCGAGACCCAAAGCACCGAACCGGGTTTGATAGAAATTTCTGGATATGGGAGGAATATCAGGATAATTGCTCTTATTTGTTAGTTGCGGATGTAGCCCGCGGCGACGGTAAAGACTATTCAGTCTTTCATATCATAAAATTGGAAACAATGGAGATAGTAGGGGAGTATCAGGGAAAACCCACGCCAGACATCTATGCCAGTATGCTTTTTTCAGCTGGAAAAGAGTATGGGAATTGTTTACTAGTTGTAGAGAACAACTCTGTAGGGTTTGCCGTGTTGGATAAACTTATAGATTTACAATATCCAAATTTATACTACTCTGTTAAATCTACTCATGAATATGTGAACCAGTTAGAAGCCGAAGTGATGTCGAATTCTGTCGCTGGGTTTACCACCTCTTCAAAGACCCGACCACTAATCGTTGCAAAATTAGAAGAATTCATTAGAAATAAACTAATTACCATATATTCTTTGCGCACGGCTAATGAATTTAAGACATTTGTCTGGAACAATGGTCGTCCGCAAGCTATGAGGAGTTATAACGACGATTTAACAATGGCTCTGGCTATTGGCTGCTGGGTGCGAGACACCGCGCTAGAAACGAGCCAAAGAGACTTAGAATATCAAAAGGCATTTTTGGATTCAATGATAGTTTCAAATACAAAAATGAACACAGCAATACCAGGGATGCGCGGGTATGATAGAAAATTTGATATTGAGTCAGATTTAAAAGGCACCAAACAATCACAAAAAGTAGACGAACAATTTGTTTGGCTTTACAAGGGATAGATAAGAATGGCAGATCGCAAAAACAATCCACGAAATCAACAAAATAGACTGTTTAAGCAGTTAACCAGAATTTTCTCTGGTCCTATGATAAGATATAGAAGTCAAACGGGTCGTCAAATTAAGCGCCGCGACATGGACGATTATGCGAATCGTTTTAAATCTGCTAGTGGGCAACAATTTAAGCGCTCTGATTATTACACATATGAAAAAATGCAGTCAAATGCATATGTTAATCAAAACAGATCTGAGCGTTATGCAGATTTTGATCAAATGGAGTATATGCCAGAGATTGCATCCGCTCTCGATATCTACGCAGATGAGATGACGACATCATCAGATTTGACGCCTCTTTTAACTATTAAGTGCCATAACGAAGAAATCAAAGCGGTGTTAGACACACTGTATCATAATGTGTTGAATATACAGTTCAACCTTTTTGGGTGGTGTCGCTCAATGTGCAAGTTTGGAGATTACTTCATCTATCTAGATATTGATGAGAGTCAAGGAGTTAGGGCAGCGATTGGACTGCCTTCTCAAGAAATTGAGAGACTAGAGGGCGAAGATAAAACAAATCCTAATTATGTCCAGTACCAGTGGAATTCGGCTGGCATGACTTTTGAGAACTGGCAGATCGCACACTTTAGAATACTTGGTAATGATAAATATGCCCCTTACGGTACCTCTGTTTTGGAGCCAGCCCGAAGAATTTGGCGCCAATTGACACTTCTAGAGGACGCCATGATGGCTTATAGAATTGTCCGGTCTCCAGAGAGACGTGTCTTCTATATTGACGTGGGCAATATTAATGCAAACGACGTTGAGCAGTATATGCAAAAAGTGATGACCCAAATGAAGCGAAACCAGCTGGTTGATCACGATACAGGACGTGTGGATTTACGTTATAATCCAATGTCCGTCGAAGAAGATTACTTTATCCCAGTGCGCGGCGGGACCTCGTCTAAGATCGAATCGCTCCCAGGTGGCTCTTTTACAGGAGATATTGATGATGTTAAATATCTTCGGGATAAACTTTTTTCAGCGCTTAAGGTTCCGCAGTCATACCTTACGCAGGGCGATGCTGGTACTGAGGACAAAACGACATTAGCTCAAAAGGACATTCGCTTTGCGCGCACAATCCAGCGATTACAACGCTCGGTGATTTCTGAGCTGGAGAAAATTGGAATAATACACCTTTACACGCTGGGCTTCCGGGGTGACGACATTATATCTTTCAACCTATCACTTAATAACCCTTCGAAGCTTGCTGAGCTTCAGGAGCTGGAACATTGGAAGACCAAGTTTGATGTTGCAAGTTCCGCCACCGAGGGCTATTTCAGCCGACGTTGGATTGCCGAACACTTGTTCCACCTCTCTGAAGAGGAATTCTTACGAAATAGCAGGGAGCTAGTTTATGATAAAAAATATGATGCGTTGTTGCAAGGACAGTTTGAAGCCGCGACTGCCGCTGCTTCTGGCGGCGGTGATCTTGGTGGTGGTGATCTTGGCGGGGGTCTTGGTGGCGATCTGGGCGGTGACCTTGGGGGAGACCTTGGCGATGAACCGCTTGGAGGAGAAGCTGGAGCGGAACCGGCAACTGATGCAGCAGCAGCCGACGCGGATGCAGGAGCAGACGATTCAGTCTTACTCGCAACCCCTGATACTCCCCCCGGAAAGCGAGACGCAACCATTACCCGTGCCGATGGAAAGACGACTACAGAGAGATCCCATGGATGGTACGAGCCTAAAAAAGTAGACCGACGACCCGACGGCGCGCGTACGCGTTCCTACAGGGCTCACTCAACACCAGAGATGTTCAGAAACACTGATAGGACCCGCACCCCTGGCAGCCAAGACCTAATGAGGCTTGGAAAAGGTATTTATGAAAATGTAGAATCTACTTATGATGTAGAAGAGAAGAAACTCATTGAGTCTAACTTGGAAATTAGAAGATTGGTAGAAAACTTGGAGCGAAATGAAGATGCTAACAAAGACAAGACACAACAAAAAACGTAATACTGCTTTTCTTTATGAAGCGCTTGTACGAGAGTTAACAAAGTGCATTGTATCTAAAGACGAAGAGCGCAAAGGCATTATCGTCTCAATGATCAAGGAGCATTTTGCAAAAGGGACTTTGCTTCGCGAAGAGCTTGATTTATACAAAACATTGTATGAAGCAAAAGATTTACAAGAGAATGTGTGTGAGAAATTGATTTACGAAGTAAAAAGGTGCCATGGTCTTTTAGATCAACAGCATGTTTTTGAAGAGCAGACCGCATTGATCAACAAGATAAACAAAATGCTCTCCAAAGATGTCTTTTCTAACTTTGTTCCAAATTATAAAAATCTTGCAACAATCTCACAAATTTTAAATCCAGACGTTTCGATAAAACACAGAGTTCTCCTTGAGGGTTCTTTGGCAGAGGCTCTATCTATTGATTCCTCTAGGGGCATTGAGCAAATGGAGCCAATTGATAATATAGTTTACAAGACTTTTGTCAACAAGTTTAACGAGCAGTATCGTGGCAAGCTTCTTGAGGGGCAAGAGAAATTGTTAAGTAAATACATCACTTCGTTTCATGATAATGGTGTTGAATTGAAAATATTTCTCAATGAAGAACTCGCTCGACTCAAAGTAGCTTTAAATAAAGCTGTTGACGACAAAGAGGTCGCTGAAGACCCGGTTCTTAATGAAAACGCCACAAAAGTTTTGCACATGTTAGATGGGTACAAAGACATTGAGATAGACCCGAACATGATTCAGCAAGTGCTTAAAATACAAAACTTAGTGGAGGAGCTTGGTAATTAATGGGCATTAAGGTAAAATTAGGGTCCGCTGTTGAAGATGGCGTAACAGATGCTGAGTTGGCGCAAAAGCCAGGCATAAAGGTGCGCCTAGATATTCGAAAGACCTTGGACGGTAATTTAATAATCGCTGACCATGCGGACATTGATATTATTATTATGACAAAAGACAGAAAAATCGTAGCTATGCCAAAGCGTCTAAATAGCGGCGTTGTATACGGCGCACAAAGTAGACTATTCGAGTTTTTACAGTCAAAGGGCGTCATAGAGCCAAGCTCAATTCAGGGAGGTAATATATATGCCTCCCTAGAGGCGACCATACCTCCAGCACCAGATCTTCCCGCTATTAAGATAACTATTCTGAATATTGCAAAATGGCTTGATTCTGAAAAGCCTGCGTCTGATTTTATAGAGGATTATGAGGAAGAGGTTTCGGATAATTACACAGAACCAGAAAAGCCATATTCTACAGAGCTTGGTGAGGTCCCGCAGGCTGCTGAAAAGGGCTCAATTAAACCCGGTGTTATCCGAGCGCCCTACGGTGTGTCAATGTACAACTACTATGGATCCTAGAGGTTGAAGTGGAACTTGTATATTTTATTCTATGTGCTTTTGGACTGACCAATATTTTAGTGTATGGTTCTATATTCAGTAAAGTGAGACCCAAGCACCACTTCTTTCACTGCCCTATGTGCATGGGCTTTTGGGTCGGTGTGTTTTTGTTGGTGACGAACCAGTTCACAGAACTATTTATGTTTGAGCATTCTCTGTTTAATGCTTTTCTCCTGGGCTGCTTGAGTTCAGGAACATCATATATTCTCGCCATGTTGTTTGGCGATAAAGGAGTTAGATATGAGGTTCACGGATCGTAAGTGGGGGCTACAGCCAGTCCGCAGGTGTTGCAAGGGATCCAGTCTCATGCGGGTGGCGCCCGCATCTAGATAATATTATGAGCAAGAAACTACTAAGAGAATTTTTCGCACTATGTGATGGCGGTATCTGCCAAGACCTTTTAACCGAAGCTGAGAAGAAGTTCGTGGCAGAAGGCGGTATGATCTTGTCTGGTATTTGCCAGAAGGCTAATACCCTTAATGGAAATGGGCGCGTATATAATGAGCAGATTCTCCGCCGCGAGGTTAAAAATTATCAGAAGCTTATTGATGAGAACCGTGCCCTCGGTGAGCTTGATCACCCCGATAGTTCGGTTGTCGAACTTTCGAAAGTCTCCCACAAGGTTACAAAACTTTGGATGGAGGGTGATGATGTCTATGGAAAGCTGCAGGTGCTTCCCACCCCGACAGGAAACATTCTGCGATCTCTCGTAGAAAGTGGGGTGCAAGTTGGCATTTCATCTCGCGGGCTTGGCTCGGTGCGTGAGCAGAATGGACAGACGATCGTCGAAGACGATTTTCAGCTTATCTGTTTTGATATGGTGTCAGAGCCCTCAACACCGGGCGCGTTTATGATGCGAGAGCATAAAGAGCCTCTTAATGAGGCAAGGGGCGACAAATTAAATCGTATCTTTAATGATATACTAAAGGAATAGCTTCACTATGAAAATTACCGAAAATGAAATAAGACAGATTATTAACGAAGAGATCGAAGGTTTGATTCAAGAGGGCTGGCTTGACCGTGCCTTCGCGAAAGCCGGCAGCACCCAGTTTAGAAAGAGTCTCGCGCAGCGTTTGAAGCCTGGCGCTGGAACTCATGTTGGCTACACTAGCAAGAGAAAAAAGGCTGCCAAACTTTTAAAGATATTTGCAAAGCGCCTTGGGGACACCCCGGCAATAACTGGTAGAATGTCCTGGTACCTAGGTGACTTTATTAAAGATGTTGAAAAGCTGGATCTTTTGGATTTGCCATTGCCCCCAAATAAGCATGGATTTAAAACCATGGCAGACCTCCATGCTGAGTACAAATCAACCAAGGAGGAGTTAGACGGCATAAACAATTTCTTCGGACAACTCGCAGTCGTTGCCGCTGACCTGTCTGCCGCCGAGGATGTAATTCCCGCCATCACTAAAGGCAAGGATCCCGCTGATCTTTCAAAGAGAAAGATTGGACCCGACAAGGAGGCTGATGTTGATGTTGAAATTGAGGACGATGACGAAGAAGAGGGAATGTACAGAACAGTGCCGGCAAGAAAAGAACCCAATCCAGAATTTTGGCAAGGTGGCATTAAGGAAATGATTCTTCGTGAGATTGAAGCCGCCCTAAAAAATAAATTGAGCGAGGATTAATGAAAAAATCAGAATTAAAAGCACTTCTGAAGCCAATGATTAAAGAATGTGTTAAAGAAGTCATCTTCGAAGAGGGTGTCCTCTCTAACATTGTGTCTGAGGTTGCACAAGGATTAGGGCGTCCGACACTGGTTGAAGCTAAGCAGCCAGTTATTGAGGAGGCTGTTGATATTGATAAAGGCTTGCGAGAGCGTCAGGCAGCAGTTGCAGCACAAAAGGACAAGCTACTCTCTGCTATCAATAAAGAAGCTTATGGTGGAGTTGATATTTTTGAAGGTACTGACCCCCTAACCTCTGGTGGGTCTCCCGGCTCCGGACCCCGCCCCCAGGGTCCATTATCTGACACAGACCCCAGAGATCCTGGTGTCGACATAAGCGGAATTTTGGGCATAGCCGGCAGCAAATGGGCTGCACACATGAAATAACGGAAGAAAAATGACAATTAATGTAAAGATTACACCCAAGAATAGACATGAGAGTTCGGATCGAATGATTCGAAGATTTATTAAAAGAACAAAGAAGATTAAATTGATGGATGAACTTCGCGATCGGCGCTATTATGTGAAGCCCTCGGAAATTAAAAGAGTGGAGAAAAGAAGACGAATCTCGGAAAATAAAAAACGTGTTCGACAGGAGAAGGCTATTTTGCTTGAAGAACCTAATTACAATAGAAAAAAGAGGAAGTAAGGAGATAAACAATGGCAGCATTCCAGTATACAGCCGGGGCAAGAACAAGAAATGTAATAAATATCGCAGACGTTGGCGGCGAGGGAACTGTGGCTTTCACCCTCAGTAGTACCGATGCAGTTACTGGTGGCGTGCCCAATGTGCTACTTTCCTCTGCATCCGGTTATGAAACACAAGGATTTGCAAATCATAATCGACAAAGATATCTTCACCTAACCGCAAAAAATAACAACAGTGGCGATAACGTAAAGATAAAAATTTGGATATACAATAGTGCCGCTAAACAGTGGGGTTGTTTGAACAAGGTGTTTGCGCAGGGTGACGGCAGCGGCTTAACCCAGGCGCAGGTTGAATTGACTATCGCGGATGACGCTCAAGAATATTTTATTTTTGATATAAAGGGAGCCGAAAGAGTTTTTGTTCAGTGTACAGACGCTGCTGGTGCGAACGATTGCTCCATTTGGCTCGGCGTCAACACAGTTTAATTTTAGGAGTATCTAATGCCAGATTATGGATGGGCATATATAAATCTTGATGTCCTGCAGACAAACACCGGCGCCACTGGATCCGTAGCTTTCAAAACTACCGAGACAGGTATATCAGGCACTAGTGCTTTTATATATGCAACAGCATCACATAGAGTAGGTCTAGGGATAAACCCTCCGGGTCTAGATGTTGCCGCTTCGGTGCCAGCCTATAGGCTAGATGTTTCAGCTAGCGCCCCTCAAGACATCGCAGCTCGGTTCACTGGAGACTTAGTGGTTTCCGGTGGCTTAGTAGTGACTGGCACGATTTTAGCAAATAGTTTTCATGCTGAAACTATTATTTCATCAAGTCATTTAATAATTAGAGATCCTGTCATTGGTCTCGGGTTTGGCAGTAGCAGCGCAGAGACCGGGTCTGTTGGCGATCGCGGGCTTATCTTTGGCTTAGCAGGTGACAACAACCAAGCTATTATCTGGGACCAGACATCTGGTAGTTTTGTGGTGGGTAAGGTCGGAGCTACGGGACCTAGCGAAGACGCATATGATATAGCGCCGGCTAATCTTAGCACGCTTAAGGCTGGTGTGCTCACCGGCTCCACTGGCGTCAGTGGCTCCACTGGTCGTTTCCACTCCTTAAGTTCCAGCTACGTCAAAGTTGCAACATCCCTAACCGCTTCAACTGGTGTCAGTGGATCTGATGGTCGTTTCCATTCAGCCTTAATCGGGACAGCATTAACTGCCTCCACTGGTGTCAGCGGATCTGATGGTCGCTTCCACTCGCTGCAAGTTGGCACCTTCTTGACTGCCTCAACAGGCTTTAGTGGGACTATTGGAAACTTTCACGTCCTTAACAGTACCGGCGGAACAATCACAGGTTCCACTGGCGTCAGCGGCTCAGACGGACGCTTCCACTTCTTAAGTGCCAGCGTAGTTAAAGTTGCAACGAGCTTAACTGCCTCCACCGGCGTCAGTGGCTCCGATGGTCGCTTTCATCTTGCAAATGTTGGAACCTCCATCACTGCTGGTACGTCAATTAGCGGAACGACCTTAACAAGTCACTTCCTGTCTAGCTCCGATACACTGTTTGTACAAAATCAAGGAGTGGGAATTCAGCGCGGAATGCCTCAAGCATTAGTGCATATTTCAAGCTCAACGCCAGATCTCCAACCAATGAACAAGCCTATGATGCTGGTGGAGTTCCCCGCAGATATCGGCGGGGATGTGGTACCAAGCAGCAGACCAATGCTGCTTCTAACAGCCTCTAACGGTCATGGTCGTTTAGCTATTAACACAAATGCCCCCGGCGGTGAATTAGATGTTAGATCTGATGGCGCGTCGACCCTGCTGGTTAAGCAGGGCAATGTTCTTGTGGGAACCGACAACTCTAACGCCAAGCTTTATGTTGAGTCTGATAATCAAAACCTATTTAATGTTAAATATGTGAAGGATTCAGACGAAGCACAACTATTATATGTGTCCGGTAGTAAGACCCACCCCTTCGTTGGCGTGGGTACTACAACGCCGTCCGCTTCTTTACACGTCAGCGCTTCGCAGCCTAACCAGCTTGTGGTGCGGATTGACGCCGAGAAAGCACACACTGCTGACATTCTTCATATTCAGAATAAGGATGGTGCTGCAGCCATAAAGGTTGATAAAAATGGTCTCCTTTCGGGAAGTGCGGCTAAATTTCACTCTGCACTAGTCGGCACTACATTGACTGCTTCTGTGGGTGTCAGCGGCTCAGACGGACGCTTCCACTCTTTGAGTGTTACTAACCTCAATGCCAATATTGACGGCGGTACTATCAACAATGCAGCAATTGGAGCATCCACAGCCGCAGCAGTTACAATGACAGCAGGTGCTGTCAAATATCGTTCTAAGGACGATGGCGACAGTCCATATAGTGTAGTTGCGAGTGATTATATAATTGGTGTTGATACATCTGGCGGCGCAGTAGAGATTGACTTACAGGCTGCTGCCACCGCCGGTACTGGTAGAATGCTCATCATCAAGGATGTCGGTGGCGCTGCTGGTACAAACAACATCACAATTGATCCCAATGGCTCAGAGAAGATTGATGGACAGTCTACCGTGGTAATCGCTGCAAACTCTGGATCAGTTATGCTCTTCTGTGATGGATCTAATTACTTTATAGCAGGAACTAGATAATGACTATACTGACTGGCTCACTGACCAGTCTGCAGTTAAGTGGCAGCAGCTTGGTTCAAAGAAAAGACACAGGTGCAGAAGTCCTTATGGATATGGACTTTACGCAGCTCCCGAATCAAACGCTTACCTCTGGGCAATATAACAGCATTGGTGGAATTAGCGCCTTTGTCTTGACAAATGGAAGTCCTTTTTTTGAAATTGTTAATGGACAGGGCATATCTTATAGTGATGCTGGTACTGGATTTGCATACATATATTGGTATCCTTATACAACTTTCACTGGCTCGACTTTAAATATTAATGACAGAATTAGGGTGGTGGCTGAATATAGTGCATCGATGGCTAGTGCAGCCCCAGCCACTGATCCAGATTATTTTGCCCTGGGCGTGAACGCCGACAACAATCAGCTGATTTCTTACTGTCGTGGAGCAGATAGTGGAAATAGCAATAAATTTGTATATGTAGCCGCATTTACTGTAAATTCGTTCGCCGCCGGCACCAGCATAATAACAACCACCGGTGCAACAACTTCAGTTACGGGCGCGATTCGTTTAGAGTTGGACGGAACACAGGAGAACTGGTATTTCGCCGCCGACAGGTCTTTTTCACCGGGAGGTCTGACTACTTTCCCTGCACCAGGAGACATCACGCCACAGTCGCGCGTAAGGATGGTCACAAATTCTAGTCAACCTGATTTGATAACAAACTACTACGCGCCCTTTACTTCAAGCGTAGAGACCGCAATATTCGCTGGGTTTGATTCCAACCAAGCCGCATTGCTCTCAGGCTCTTTACAACGTTTAACTATTTTTAGATATGGGGAAACATAATGCAGATTGCTAGTGCCAGGATACAACGAATAGGGGTAGGGCTTTCGGGACCAGCATCGCTTGTTGCTATTTTTAGAACCTTAATTTCTCTTGAAGAATTCGACGAAATCAATACTGACGTGGAACGTATCGCTTTGATTGATCAAATTATTGCTGCTATTAGCGAGGCAAGGGGATAATATGAGTCTCTCAATTACAGGAAGCAGCTGGGTTTTGGCAGATGATGGAGGCGCTGCGGAGGTTGTCCTTGACCTTAACTTTAGAGAAATGACAAACCAGACTCTTGCTGCTGGCGTAAACACATTAAGTGACGGTACCGCTTGCTGGGTGGCTCTTACTGATAGTCCACCATTCCACGAAATTGTCAACGGGCAAGGGCTTTCAGTACGATGTGTTACAAACGACATCGTTAGAGTTTACTTTGACGTCACCGGCGCAGTTAACGCCGGTAAATCTGTCTCAGATCCTGGGAGATATGATCCCAGAGATAGAATTAGAATAATCACTGAGTTTAGTGGAACAACATTCTCTGGTGCCGGCGCCAACGGCGACGGCGTGTTTATGGGAATTTATAATGGTCTTGAAGGTCAATCTGGAACTGGCGTATTCGCCGGCACCCTACCTAGCGACGTATATAACATTGCTGCTATTCACAAAGATAGCGACAATAGTAATAATTTAACGCCGCGTTGCTGGGCAAACCCCCCAGCGGCAGCGGTGGATTATACAGCAGGGCTTGACAGAGCGGTGACAACAGACCATACTTGGATTGTTTTAGAGACAGACAATGTCGGCGGTTCTGGTTGGGCTAGATATAAAACAGGTAGTTCTCCAATGGAGCCGTATTCCACCGGGCTTCCACCTTCATCTGAACTAACAACAGTCGCCCATGCCAGATCGCGAGCATCAGCAGCGGTTGCCATAGCTTCTGATAATAGTCCTTTTACAGGATCTGTTATGGCTACTGCTGTTTGGTGGGCTCCCGTTACAGCAGTTTCTGCCTCTTTAACTAGGCTTGCAATCTTACGATACGGATATGTAAAATAATGGATATTAAGAGCACAAATATACTAAACATAAGCGAGATCATGACAGAGCCATCGGTGGAGACTGTCGAGCAAGAAATTCAGATTTCACTTGAAGAACTGGATAGTATTACTACCGACGAACAAAAACTTACCTTGTGGCAACAAATTTCTGATGCAATCACCACAGCCCGTAATAGTTAATATATGGCAAGATATTTATACGACGTCTATATCCCCCCGTCAGCCTCACGCGGAGAGTGGTGGATTCCACCGTCCAGTGGAGCTGATCGTGGCTTCGCGATTGATGTGGAAGAGATATATTTTGACGACATTGAGTTTAATAAAAAAATAGCACCACCCACCACAGCTGGTGATTTCAAGGTTGACAGAGCCTCAAAGCAGACGACATACTCCACCAACCAGTTTCTATCTCATGAGGATCACTTTGTGGGAGTAGATACTTCAGCTGACTCTGTAACCATCACGTTGCCCCTTTCGTCGACAGTTGAAAACGGTAAACAACTGGTTATAAAAGATGAGGGCGATAATGCATCAACTTACCCCATAACAGTAAAGTGTGACGACGCTGATCCTGCCACGATTGATGGATACTCTTCTGTTAAGATAGATTCAAGCTGCGGTGCTATATGTCTTTATTACAATGGCTCTGGTTGGCATATTTATTAACATAAATTTAACAGAGCGTATTCCTTCTTTTTAATCGCCTGTCTTCTATATAGGAGTGCCAGGTCCGGGTTCCGCTCGGACCATATATGAGTCTGGAACATTGTTTCCGGACTTTTACCTATAGGAGGGTTTTTTACAAATGGCTTATAAAACAATTATCGGTACGATGAAGACTGCCGGTACTCTTGATATCTCCGCTGGTGATATTGATCTAGCCGCTGGTTCTGTTGACAATGCAGACCTAGCTGGTTCTATTGCTAACTCTAAGTTGGCAAACGACTCCGTTACAGTTACTGCTGGCAACGGTCTTTCAGGTGGTGGCGAGGTTGACCTCGGTGCTGCCGTCTCTGTCGCTCTTGATCTTAACGAGCTAAGCGCCGCCGCTGTTGCAGTTGGTGCTGACAGCATCGCCATCATCGATGCTACTGACAATGGCTCCAAGAAGGAGAGCATCGCTGATCTTGTCACCGCAATGGCTGGTGACGGTCTCGCTGCTGCCTCCGGTGTCCTCGCCGTTGGTGTCGACGACAGCTCCATTGAGCTTAACTCAGACGCTCTTCGTGTGAAGGCTGCCGGTATTACCGACGCCATGCTTAATGACGACGTCGCTGCTGGTCTTGCCGGCAACGGTCTAGAGGCTTCCTCTGGCGTTATGGCTATTAAGCTTGAGTCCAACCATGGTCTTGCAATCGCTGGTGACAAGCTCGCACTCTCAGGCTCCGGTCTCACCGCTGAGAATGTTGCGGTTGCTAATGACAGCTTCATCTTCCTTGAGCCTGACGGAGAGCCCAAGCAGGAGAGCATTGCCGATCTAATGACAGCCGTCGCAGGTGACGGTCTTGCCGCTTCTGCTGGCGTCCTTGCTGTCGGCGTTGATGACAGCACCGTTGAGCTTAACTCTGATGCTCTTCGCGTTAAGGCTGCCGGTATTAACGTGTCTCACCTTAATAGTGCAGTTGCTGGTGTTGGTCTCGCGGGCGCTGCGGGTTCCGCACTCTCCATCGACCTATCCGAGTTCAGCCGTGTCGACATCGCCGCCGGCGACCACTTCCTCGTTCTTGATTCTGACGGTTCCACCGAGCAGCTTGAGCGCGTTGACAAGTTCTCCGACTTCCTAGCCGGTGACGGTCTCGCCGCCTCTTCTGGTGTCCTAGCTCTTAGCCTTGAGACCAACGCTGGTCTAGCTGTCGTTGGCGACAAGCTCAATGTCACTGGTTCCGCCGTTGCTGCCGCTGCAGTTACCCTCAACAAGGACGGCATAATGTTCCTCACCGAGGCTGGCGTGGTCAAGCAAGAGTCTTTCTCTGACTACGCTACTGCCATCGCCGGTGACGGTCTAGCTGCTTCAGCTGGCGTCCTAGCTGTTGGTGTTGATGACAGCTCAATTGAGCTTAACTCTGATGCCCTCCGCGTGAAGGCTTCTGGTGTCACCAACGCAATGCTCGCTGGTTCCATCGCGAACGCCAAGCTTGCCAACAGTGCAATCACTGTTGGTAGCACCTCCACTTCATTGGGTGGTACTTCTACCGCGTTCTCCGGTCTAACCGGTCTTGATTTCACCGCTGCCAACGCCAGCATCGCTGCAAGCCTCGGTGCAAACACTCTATCCCTCGGCGGCGCCACCTCAACTGTTAAAGTTCTTGGTGACCTCGAAGTTGGCGGTACTCTAAACACCGTTAGTACCACCGAACTACTCGTTGAGGATCTAACCATTCAGGTCGCAAGAGGCGCTGCAGATTCTTCTGCCGCCGATGGCGCAGGTCTAAAGATTGACGGTTCTGACAAGTCCATGACTTGGAGCCACGGAGACCAGGCATTCAAATTTGATGCTGATCTCTATGCGGCTGCCGGTCTCTCCGGACGTCTACACGCCATCACCGGCGACACCACCCTCACCCAGAATCACTTCCTCGTGAAGGTTGACACTTCTGGTGGTGCTGTCACTGTGACCCTACCCAGCAGCATGCCTACTGGTAAGGTCTTCGTCATCAAACAAGGTGGTCACGCCAGTAACGCTGTTACTATCGCGACTGCTGGTTCTGAGACCATTGATGGAGCTGCTAGTATTTCACTAGGTTCCGCCTACGGTGCTGCGAACCTTATGTTCGATGGCTCCAACTACCTAATCTGGTAATTTAAGCTATCACTTAGCTGGGGGGGCGTCCAAATGGGCGCCCTTCCTTTTTTTGGGTGTTTGTGTCGACCAATACTATTTATCATAGACGCGGAATATCTCTGTGTAAAGAGAAGTATTAGGAGAATATAAATGTCATCGATGCTAGAGCAGGCTATTGTCGACGCAACGGCTCTAAGGGAAGCTGCCCTTAAGAATGCCGAGGCAGCAATCATTGAGAAGTATGCCCCCGAGATTAAGAGTGCAGTTGACACTCTACTAGAGCAGCCAGAGCTTGATGACGAGCTTGCTGGTGAGCTTGAAATGCCAGCAGCTGATACCCCAGAAGCAGAAGAGGTGGACGCTCCACCTGCTTATGCCGAGGAGGAGAAAGCCTGCCCGTGCCCAGATGACAAGGAGGAAGTTGAACTAGAACTTTCCATCGATGCCTTATCAGAGATGGCTAAAGAGTTGGAACCCGATTCAACCGACCTAGAGGAAAGAGAAGAACATGAGGAACTAGCGGAAGATCTTCCTCTACAAGAGTCAGACAACAGCGATAATGACGAAATAGTCTTTGATGAGGCTGACATCGCTGCGCTAGTAGAAGAGCTGGTGGTCGATATCGCTCACCCCCAAAAGAGTGGGTGGGCTGGTATGCCAGAATCAGAGATCAGATTTGCTGAAGAGCTAGAGCTTGCTCGCCTTGCTGGTGATGAGGCTCGCGAAAAGCAAGAAGCACTCGAAAAGGCAGTAAAGAGCCTTGAAGAGTCTAACACGAATCTTAAGAAGTCTAATAAGACTCTAAAAGAAACTGTTTTGAAGATGAAGAGCGCATTTGACGATATGAGCACTTCAAACGCAAAACTATTATATACGAATCGTATTTTGAGTAGCCCCTCCTTGAATGAGCGACAAAAAGAAAGTATTGTCGAAGCTATTAACAAAGCCGGTTCGGTTGATGAAGCGAAGGTCATTTATGAGACACTTCAAAGCACAGGGGGCACGTCACGACGAAGACAGATGCCAAAATCCCTAAGCGAAGCAATCACAAGATCTTCATCCACTGTTCTTCCCAGACGTCAGTCTGATAAAAGAACAACCGATACTGCTATAGACAGATTGCAAATTCTTGCAGGTATTAAACATAACAAATAATTAAAGGAGGTGATACTTTTATGTCTGTATTAAATAAATTAACTGAAGGTATCGTCAACCGTGACCTTAAGAAGGAAGGCGCTGCACTTCTCTCCAAGTGGGAGAAGACTGGTCTTCTTGAGGGTCTAACTGACGATAACAAGAAAAATGGAATGGCTCGACTTTTGGAGAACCAAGCCAAGGAGTTACTCCGTGAGGCAAGCACTATGGGTGCTGGTACTGCCAACGCTGGTGACGTCGAGGGTTTTGCCGCTGTTGCATTCCCCATCGTTCGTCGCGTGTTCGGTGGTCTAATTGCGAACGACCTCGTGTCCGTTCAGCCCATGAGCCTACCCTCTGGTCTAATCTTCTTCCTAGACTTTACTTTTGGTGGTCCTAGGTCCACTCGTCTTGGCGCCGAGCAGAATGAGTCTCTATATGGCGGCGGAAGAGTTGGCTCAGCGATCACTGGTGGTGTTGTCCTTACCGGCGAGTCCGCTGAGGATGGTTTCTATAACCTAAACAATGGTTATGCTTCCCCCACCGGTTCTGTCTCCAAGACTCTCCTATGTATCGCATCTGGTACATTCGGTGGTGTTGGGTCCGGAATGGATGCCGCCCTCGGTGCCGGTACAATGACCCAGGCTCAGTTCGACAAGCTTTGTCGTTTTGATCCTGACTTTGTTTCCGGAACAACCAATGTTGCTATCTTGAAGCTAGTCTCTGGTTCAGATCTAACTGACCTCAACACACAGAACCTCGTTGCTATTACGCCTGGCGCTGTTGGTAGTGGTCTACCGGTGCGTCGTCTTACCATCGGCTCGGGTTCTGACAAGGGTGTTGCTGTCCGTGAGCAGGGAGCAGGAGATCGAATCCCCGGATCAGTCCTCTTCTTCAATGCTTCACTAGACGGCTCAATTTCAGCTGTAACCCTAAGTGGTTCTGCTGGTGGTACAAATGTCACCATCACGTACCCCAAGATCGATAGTTTTGCTCAGGGCGGCGCCATTGGCTCTGTCTTGGGTGATGCCACCTGGGGTCTTGAGAATGAGGCTGAGATCCCCGAGATCGATATCAAGGTGGACAGCGTTGCTGTGACCGCAGTGACCAAGAAGCTCAAGGCTAAGTGGACACCGGAGTTGGGTCAAGACCTTAACGCCTACCACAACCTTGATGCCGAGGTCGAGCTTACTAGCATCCTCTCTGAGCAGATTGCTCTAGAGATTGATCGTGAGATCCTTGAGGACCTAATCATTGGTGCCAAGGCTGCGACTTACTACTGGTCACGCTCACCTGGTATGTTCTTGAACCGCGAGACCGGTGTTGAGGTTGGTCAGGCATCTGCTGCCCCCGACTTCACCGGTACGGTCAGCGAGTGGTACGAGACTCTTATCGAGACCATTAATGACGTGTCCGCACAGATTCACCGCAAGACTCTACGTGGTGGCGCCAACTTCGTGGTTTGTAGCCCCGAGGTCGCCAACATCCTAGAGTTCACTGCTGGATTCCGTGCTTCCGTCACCGCTGACGCGGACAGAGGCACCATCGGTGGTGTCAAGGTCGGCGCGATTAGCAAGAAGTTCGACGTCTATGTCGATCCCTACTTCCCCCGTAACGTGGTCCTCGTCGGTCGCAGAGGTGGAAGCTTCCTAGAGAGCGGATATGTTTACGCTCCTTACGTCCCGCTACAGGTCACCCCCACCATCTTCGGTGTGGAAGACTTCGTGCCGCGTAAGGGTGTCATGACCCGTTACGCTAAGAAGATGGTCCGTCCTGATATGTACGGTCTTGTCATCTGCCGTGGACTCATCGGTGAAGCTGGTGCAACCGGCTAATCACTGATTAGTTAAAAAATAGTCAAACCCTCGGTTCTTTTCGGAGAGCCGAGGGTTTTGTCTTTGTGGGGTCTATTTATGAGTACCTAGTTATTGGGTGGACTCCGATCCACCCCCGCTTCGCAAGAGCGAAGTGTGGACATGATTAAAAATGGCGAAAAGCTAAGGGAGGGTTTCTAACTATGGGAAGTAAAAGAATAGGTCTCGCAAGAGTCGAGAGTTTAATTGAGGGTTTGAAAAGAGATTTGGCGCTAAGTAGCACCACTCTTACTGGCGCAACCCTATCTGGTTGCACTATCAGTGGCGATCACACAATCACAGGAACGGGCATCAACGCCTTTAGCCGAACAGATGAGACAACATTGAGCACATCTACCGGCGCGCAGAACAATGATGTGAGCATCACACTACCTGCTGGTGCAATGATCATCGACGTGGGTATTGTTATTTCAGATGCAGTTGTTATCAACAGTGCCGCTGATTTGAACATATCAGTTGGAACGTCAGCTGGTGGTACTCAGATTTGCACAGCTGCAAAGCTTATCTCAAACAACACTGCCGCTGCTGCGGGCGAGGCGATCAATGTAATTGGCGCCAATGGCGAAGGTGCTGCTTCACTAGCTTTTGTGGCGCAGGCACCTATCTGGAACAGCTCTTCAAGAGATGTTCACATTAGAGTCGCGAACAGTGCAAACAACGTTACCGGTGGTAAGTTCTACGGTTTTGTCCGCTACACGGTTGTGGCTTAGCGGAAAGAAAAGGAGGATTTAACAATGAGTAGAAGAGTAGGACTTGCAAGAATTGAGTCTCTAATCGAGAATCTAAAAAGAAGCTTGACGTTGACTAGTACCACTCTCAGTGGTGAAACTTTATCTGGCAACACTATCACTGGAGATACAAGCATTACAGGAACTGGTGTCACAGGTCTCAACAGATCTGATGAGACCCCACTAACCAGAACAGGCGCCGGAATTATGGGAGCGATGGAAGTATCAATTCCTGCAGGTGCCCTAATTATTGATGCTGGCGTTGTCATTTCTGATAACATCGCGATCGGCGGCAGCTCTACAGTAACAGTCAGGGTTGGAACTGGAGCAGACGGACAACAAATCTGCGCAGCTGCCAACCTTATATCATCTGCCACAGCTGAGACTGCAGGAACCGTAATGAACGTTATTGGTGCCAAAGGCGAGGCGGCAGCAACCTTGGCGTTCGCTGCCCAGGCTCCTATGTGGAGTTCCGCTGCTAGGACAATCCACATTACAATGCGAAATGGTGATGCCGAGAATACGACAGGTGGCAAGGCATATGCCTTTGTCCGGTTCATGGTCATTGCGTAAGTAAGCTTTACAAGTATTTTTTCTTGTGCTGAACCCCCTCCCATCGGAGGGGGTTTTTCTTTTGTAAACAACTATTTATATACAACGGAGGACCCAATGGGCAAAAAAAGAAGATATAGAAAATTTCCACACAAGTTTGGAAGAAAGTGCGCTCTAAAGTATGGGCTAAACAAAGAGGGCAAGACATTAGCTGAGGAGGTTAGCTCTACGCCAGCGCCAGTAATTATGGCTGCCCCTGAGCCAATTGTAGAGGAACCGGTTGTAGTAGCGCCCGAGCCAGCCAAAGTTACAATAACTGCGGAACCAGTTGAGAAGCCCCCAAAAAAGAAAGCGGCACCCAAGAAAAGTGCCACAACTACTCGTAAGACAACGAGAAAAAGAACCACCAAGGCAAAAACAACAACCTAGTCGTGCTTTCCAGTTCTCTTAACTAATTATCTAGAGGAGAAAACTAAGTATGGCTGTACCAACTCTAACCCCCAAAAGTCAAACAAGCGCCGTTATTCTACCAGTGACTGGAGCGGCTAGTGACGTGGCAGCTGTTGTGCCGCTGGGCATCTATACCTCTTCGGTAGAGTTCCTTTCGGGAGCTGCAGCCCAAGTTGCATATACGCATAAGAAGCTAGGTGGTGATGTATTAGATATAGAATTAAGTTCTTCAAATGTCTATGCGAATTATGAAGAAGCATGTTTGGAATATTCTTACTTAATTAACAGTCACCAGGCAAAAAATATTCTATCAACCGTCCTAGGCAACGCCACCGGCACATTTGACCACAAGGGAGAAATGTCGGATAGTACGCTATCTTCTAGCCTAAACGGAACTAGAATTGAACTGACATATCCTGAAATTCGTTTTGAGTATGCTCGCCGGTTTGGCAACGCTACAGCCTTTGATGCCGGTCTGGGTGGAACAGTGCCGGAATATTCAGCCTCATTTACTCTAGTTGATGATATACAAGACTATGATTTACAAGCGGTTGTCTCTTCATCAGCTGCAGCCGGTGGTGTTCCATATGCGTCTATCGATAGAACTCGAAGAATTATAATCAATAGAGTATTCTATAAAACACCTAGGTCCATGTGGCGTTTTTACGGGTATTATGGAGGACTAAATGTTATAGGAAATTTGTCTACTTACGGACAGTACGCCGATGACTCAACGTTTGAAGTGGTGCCAGTATGGCAAAACAAATTACAAGCCATGAATTTTGAGGATATGTTATATACCAGAACATCTCATTTCTCCTATGAACTTAGAGACAATAAAATAAGAATATTCCCACCGCCTATGGCTAATGAAGTCGACAAGATGTGGTTTACCTTTCAGGTCATCGATGATGCATGGTCCGTGGACGGAGCCAAAAAAGATGGTGTGGAGGGAGTTAACAATCTCAACACCATACCATTTGCAAACATACCTTATGAGAATATTAACTCTGTCGGTAAGCAATGGATTCGCCGCTTTGCTCTTGCACTATCAAAAGAGACGCTAGGTCAGATCCGAGGAAAGTTCGGGACTATTCCAATTCCAGGCGAGAATCTCACTCTCAATGCCAACGAACTGCTAAGCCAAGCAAAAGACGAACAAAGTGCCTTGCGTGATGAGTTAAAAACAATTTTGGATGAAATGGCATATTCAGCCTTAGCTGAGAAGGACGCCGCGATTGCCGGAAGCGTCAACACTCTAAAGCAGCAGACGCCATTGCCAATCTTTCAGGGATAGGGGGTAGAGGATGTCTAATAAGTGGAATCAGCCGAATAGTCCGCCACCGCCCTTGTTTATTGGTGAAAAAGAGCGAGACTTAATTAAGCAGGTAAATGATGAACTTATTGAAAGAGTTGTCGGTCAACAGGTCGCTTACTACCCAATTGACGAGAAGGCAACTAACTTTCATTCTCTTTATGGAGAAGCAATAGAGAAAACATTTTTGCCGCCAATTAGAGTGTATGCTTTGATAGAGTGGAACGAGTATGCATCAGAATTTATGCAAAATGGCGCGGTGGACCAGAATTATTCAATTACAATACACTTCCACCATCGACGCTTGACGGAGGATCAGGATCTTTATGTTCGCGTGGGTGACTTTGTTCTATATGGTGACGTATATTATGAAATAGTCCAAACAGCCGAGCCAAGAAAGATTTATGGTCAGGTTGATCATAGTGTGGAGGTATCGGCAAAGTGTATTAGGGCACGCCCGGGAGTATTCGATGGCAGATAAAGAATATCAGATCATGCCCTCCACTTTGGAGACGATCGATCAAGCACTATATAAATGGGTTGATGAGTCTATAGATGTCTCAACAACTACAAATTCTGGATGGAAAAAGGTGCCCCTCATTTGGATTTCGGCAGAGAGGGCATTCCAAGTCAAGCACGATAAAGATTTACGAGATTCCTTCGGTGTTTTAAGGTTGCCCTTTATAAGCATAGAGAGAACATCAATTCAAAAGGATCCAACTAGAAAAGGGATATACCAGGCTCACATACCTCCGACTAATGATAGTAAAGGGGGGGCAGTCTTTGTCTCCAAAAGAATTAACCAGACAAAAACTGGGGACTTTGCCAACGCAGATTCCTATAAGACACGTCCAAATTTTGGAGCGCAAGGACCTTTAGTGGGTCAGCGAAACTTTCCTTTTAAAAATAACAAGGTTGTTTATGAAACTCTAACAATGCCAGTACCAACGTATGTTAATATCAGCTATAGACTAACGTTAAAGGGGGAGTATTTCCAGCAGATTAACGAAATGTTGACGCCCTTCATAGTTAACACGGGTCAGATTAACAACTTCTTTATTGAATGTGACGGACATAAATTTGAGGGATTCTTACCAGTCGACTTTGCACAGAACAATAACGTTGCAAATCTTGCAGATGAAGAGAGGCTATTTGAAACTCAAATTGATGTTAGAATTCTAGGATATTTGATCGGAGCTGGCAAAAATGAAGAGAGACCTAGAATGACGGTAAGGGAAAACTTTGTCGATATTAAGTTTCCCAGAGAACAGGTTATATTGGGTGAAATTCCAACCACAATATCAGGCGCCTTTTATCGCGAGTAAATTTGGACTTTGCGAGGACGAGTTACTATTTACTACGAGAAGCCTTAAGTAGTAACTACTATAGCAAAAGAAAAGAGCGAGGAGATTTTCAATAATGGCAAGCGGAGCTAAAAAATTTAAGTTCATTTCACCTGGTGTCTTTATCAACGAGATTGATCGATCCCAGATTCCAAGTGAACCCACAGCAATTGGTCCTGTGATCATCGGTCGTACTGTTAAAGGACCCGGACTAACTCCAACAAAAGTTTCATCTTTTGCAGAATTTGTCAGTCTCTTCGGAGCCCCGGACCCCGGTACAGGTGCTGGAGACAACTGGAGAAAGGGAGAGTTTGATGGACCAACCTATGCTGCTTACGCTGCACAAGCGTGGCTCGCGTCTGGTCAGGCTCCTGCCACAGTTGTTCGCCTTCTAGGGGCAGAGCACCGTGATTATGAGACAGCAGGTCGCGCCGGTTGGCAGTCCGGTGGTCAGCGTACCGCCGACCAGGGCACGCCTGATGCTGAGATTCTTAACAACGGTGGTGCTTACGGACTACTTCTGATTAACTCAGCCTCCACTAAAGCGTTGCAGGCAGCCGAGACCGGCTCCCTGGCGGCTGTTTGGTACCTTAACAAGAGTGGCTCAATCCGACTCAGTGGCACAATGCGTAATGATTCAACAGTGGCAGCAGCTGTTACTGGCGCTGCATCTGTACTGTTCCAGTCCTCCGGTGCTGATTCAGAGTTTACTTGTGAGATTTACAACACCGAAACTTTCGACGCCGCCGCGCCAAAGACAAAGGTCACATTCAACTTTAACCCGAATAGTGAGAGATATATTCGTAAGGTATTTAATACCAACCCCGCACAGACTAACGACGCCCTAGTTGGGTCTACCTCCACATCTTACCACAATTATTGGCTCGGAGAGACGTTCGATCAGTTCACAAGACAAAAGGTCACCGGCGGCTCCGGTGGCGTTTTCGGTGCAATCGTTGCCCTAGCCACAGGCTCCAGCACTTGGGATGACCACAGGGAGAACTTTGCAAATGCTCAGTCCCCAATCTTCCATTCGCAGGACCTTGGCACTGCAGGAAACTTTGATCTAAACAACAGCCAAAAGTTGTTTAAGCTTGTATCTAGAAACCATGGTGAGTGGATTCAGAGAAACATTAAGATTTCAATTGAAAACCTCCGCGCCGCAGAGTATCCAGAGATTGACCCTTATGGCTCCTTCTCGGTTGTGTTACGTCATGTACGCGACACCGACAACGCACCGCAGTACCTAGAGAGGTTCGATAACCTAAGTCTAAACCCCAACTCAGAGAACTACATCGCACGTAGAATCGGTAATCAGTACGAAGAGTGGGACGACACGCAGAGAAGACTAAGACTCTACGGCGACTATGGTAATCAGTCATCTTACGTATATGTTGATGTCGAGAACGATGTAGAGGCTGGTGGCGTTGACCCAACCGCCCTTCCATTCGGTTATTTTGGACCGCCACGACCCAATGGCTTCACAGTCAGGTCTGGCTCCGCAATACCACTAACCCTTGGTAACGACAGCCACCCGGACATGGACAGCATGGCTCAGACATTCGTCACCGCCAGTAGTCACATTCCATTCTATCCCACTCTAGCTGGAGTAACACCCGACCGCCAATTCATAGTCACTGACAGCGGTTCTGGTACACCGGCATTTACAGGAAGCTTTGAGTTCCCCGCAATTCGATTGCGCGTGAGTGCTAGTGATGGAGGTCTTTCAGACCCCACCGATGCATACTTCGGAATTCAGACAACCAAGAACGCCACTTCTTTGGTCTACGATGAGAGTTATGTCGACTTTACTAGAAGGCTTACCAAAGACTTGACAGCGTTCACCGTATCCGCACCAGGGATCGGTGTCCTTACGGAGCACAGCTTCGCGTTCACCTTGGATGATATTAGGTCTGGATCTGGCGCTGGTCAGGGATATTACCACTCTTCTGGTTCTAGAAAGGCTGGAACATCCTATACAGCGGCTGGTTCAAACACCTACAAGGCGTTGCTCGACCAGGGTTACAACAAGTTTACTGCCCCCATGTATGGTGGTTTTGACGGGCTGGACATTACCGAGAAGGAACCGTTTAGAAATACGCGCCTTGATGCAGCTGGAGCAACAGAGTTCAATCTTTATACTCAGAACACAATCAAGCGTGCAATTGACACGGTTAAGGATCCCGAGTTCGTCGAGGCTAACTTGATGTCTGTACCGGGTGTTACAAACTCCACCCTAACGGAGCACTTGATTTCAACATGCGAGGAGCGCGGCGATGCCCTAGCGGTTATTGACTTGCCCTTCTCATACACGCCGTCTACAGAGGGTACAAGCTACTTGACTCCCACGCAAAGACGACCCGACATAAGTGCTTCAATTGGAAACCTTCGCGGCAGAAGCATCAACTCAAGTTACGGTTGTACGTTCTTCCCCTACGTGCAGATCAGAGATACTGGCACAGGACGTCTTGTCGACGTGCCGCCCTCAGTTGTCGCACTAGGAACGTTTGGGTCCTCACAGGCTTCAACCGAGCTTTGGTTCGCCCCCGCCGGCTTTGTCCGAGGTGGGCTTTCCCAGGGAGCCGCTGGCGTCCCGGTCACCGGAGTTAAGATGAGACTAACGTCTAAGCAACGCGATGATCTTTACGCCGCAAACATTAATCCGATTGCTTCTTTCCCCAACGAGGGAATCGTAATCTTTGGTCAAAAGACCCTACAAGTCACCCGCTCAGCGCTTGATAGAATCAATGTGCGCCGGCTAATGATTTTTGTTAAGAAGGAAATCTCAAGAATCGCTAACAGCATTCTATTCGAGCCTAACGTCCAAGCCACTTGGGACCGCTTCACAGGAGCTGCCAATCCCTTCTTGGCTGATGTCAAGGCACGGTTTGGTCTAACGGACTTCAGAGTAGTTCTCGACAGGTCCACGACGACAGATGATCTAGTTGATAGAAACATTCTATACGCCAAGATCTTCTTGAAGCCCGCACGATCAATTGAATTTATTGCACTAGACTTCATTATTACGAGGACTGGCGCATCATTTGACGACTAGGAAAAAAAATAGTTAATACTATTTAAATTGTAAGGAGAAAATAAAAGATGCCATTCTGGAGTTCTGGAAAAGTCGAGCCTAAGAGACAGTTTAGATTTCAAGTATCAATTGGAGGTCTAGCTGGCGGTGGGCAGTTTTACGCAAAGAGTGTCACAAAGCCTGCCTTTAGTGTCACTACCGCAGATCATAGGTTTCTAAACCACACTTTCTACTACCCCGGTGCTGTACAGTGGAACACTGTCACACTCACCGTGGTCGACCCTGTGGCTCCGGACGCGACTGGTAATGTTCTAAGCATCCTGCGAAGATCAGGCTATAACGTCCCCGGCAACCTTACAGAGCCCGGTGCCTTTAGCACTCTCGGTAAGGGCAACTCAATTGACTCACTAGGGTCTGTTATCATTCGCGCTCTTGACGAGGATGGAAACTTCCTAGAGGAGTGGCAGCTCACAAACGCATTCATTGTTGGGGTGACCTTCAATGATTATGATTACGGCTCAGAGGATCTAGTCACAGTTGGAATCGAACTTAGATACGACTGGGCTTCCTATGTCATCCCAGAGCGTCCTGATGACCTCGGTCCTGGCGCTGATGTACTACCCCGTCTCTTTACTAGAGATAATCCCTCTTAAAAAATAAAACAAAATAACTTATAATACTCTTAACAGAGAGGTGTAAATTGGCAAGAAATAATCAAAGGCGCGTTGGGAGTGCCCAAAAGGAGCAAAAGAAAGCAGCTCCTAAAACTCCCACCACGTCCGTCTTGGATTTCGTGACTCCTACGGAGTTTGTGGAATTACCGAGTCAGGGACGTTTTTATAATGAAGCCCACCCACTCCACAATCAGGAAACCATAGAGATACGCCACATGACTGCTAAGGATGAAGATATCCTAACCAGTCAGACACTCCTTAAGAAGGGCGTGGCTATTGAGAAGCTAATACAGAATGTGATCGCCGATAAGACCATCGATTCTACAACGTTGACCACTGGTGATCGTAATGCTATAATTGTCGCAGCTAGAATAAGCGGATACGGCGCTGAGTACAATACTAATGTTGTTTGCCCTTCCTGCATGACAAAGGGCACTTATAGTTTTGATCTAAACGACAGGTCCACCTATTTTGGTGATAACCACGACGACTTGGATATAACCGAAACAGAAAACGGCACCTTCCTGACACTCTTGCCATCCACCAACGTTCGCGCTGAGATTCGTGTACTGACAGGAGCAGATGAGTCTTCCATAACTGAAACAGTCCAGAAAAATAAGAAAAGGTCTGCATTCGAGTCCAACCTAACCTCTCAGATTCAAAAGTTCGTTGTCTCCCTCAATGAGGAGAGCGACCCACAGGTTATAAACAAATTTGTTGAAATGATGCCAGCTTACGATGCCAGGCATGTGCGCAAGGTCTATAGAGCAATCACGCCGACAGTTGACCTATCACAGGACTTCCGATGTTCAGACTGCGGTCATGAACAGAAGCTGGAGGTGCCTTTTACTACGGACTTTTTTTGGCCTAACCGATAATTATATGCAAGGTGTGTATGAGCAGTTTTTTGCTCTAATGTACCATGCAAACTGGGACTTCCAACAGGCTTATAACCTCCCAGTTGGTTTGAGAGACTGGTTCGTTAAGCGTCTAATTAAACAAAAGGAAGACGAACGAAAGGCAATTGAGGAAGCTACCAATCCAGGCACGAAGACAACCGTCTTGGGCTAGGGATTGCAACTATAACTAAGCCGGGAGTGATTCCGGCTTTATTTTTTTTTAAAACTAATTATTTGTGGGAACTTGTATCCGGGGAGTCTAAGCATGTCTGATCAAATTAAAGAAGAGAAGCTAGTAGAGATTGAAATTAACTTTGAGCAAATCAAGAGTAACCGATTGGACGAGGGTTTCCTGCGGATGTTTGGATCTTGGACCAAGACTATATTAAACGCCATGTTCGGTGGTCTCGAACCCCCGGTTAAGATTACCGGCAAGAAATCAGATGTTGAATCATATGCCCGCGCCCTAGGCGGAGAAAAGAATTATCTCTCAGCAGTTAAGCGCTTTGGTTTGGACGACAGGCGAACTTATCAAAGTAAGTATAAGCTAGACAGAGCGATAAAGGGATTTGAAAACCAAACCGGCATAACTTGGCCATTTAAGTAGGAGATAAAGAATGGTCGACCCCCAGGTAATATTAAATGCAGTAAGAGATCTTCTTGCCATAGATACTCAGGGAACCACTGCTGCAAACGCCGCCGCCGAGGCTCAGGCTAAAGCTGCCGCAGCGTTGGAAGATTCATATAAACGATCTGTGGCTCAGTTAGAAGTACAAAAGGACATTCTTAAGAATTCAGAAGACACGCTTGAAAACAGAAATGCCCTCCTTGCCGTACAAAATGATATAAATCAAGAGGAGCTAAGAAGGCTCGCCAACAAAAACAAAAATAATGATCTAACCAGTGCAGAAGTTGCCACATATGAGGAATTACTAAGAAAGGTTGCAGGCACTAACGAGCATCTTAAAAATCAAGCGGAATTATTAGAGAAAAACAACAAACTACAACAGAACGCTTCAAGTTTTGCAGCAAGCATAGCAACAAAGCTTGGTCTCGCAGCTGACGCCCAACAAGGACTTCTTCGCTCTGCCCTATCTGCAGAGGGCGGTCCCCTCAAGGGTTTGGCTACTGCCGGTTCGGAGGTCGCGTCGTCGTTTGGCAAGATGCTGACCCCGACTAATGTTGCAGTCACTGCTCTAGAGATGTTTTCACAAGCTACAATTGATGCAGTGTTGGAGTCAGATAAATTGACAGCTCAGTTTACCGCACAAACCGGGGAAATGGGCAATGTTAGGAGCGAGTTCATAAACCTAACTCTTGCCAATAAAGACCTTGCCATTGGGTTTGGCGAGATGATGGGCGCCCAATTAAGCCTACGAGAGGGGTTTACTGACTTTGTATTCTTAAGCGACCAAACACGCCAGAGCTTAACATTACAAGCAGCGACCATGGAAAAACTTGGTGTTGACTCTGGAACCACAGCACAGTCACTGAATTTGCTCACAAGAGCTTTTGGAATGACCAATGAAGCTGCCATGGAGACACAGCGCGAAATGATGGGTCTCGGCGAGGCGCTTGGTGTCCCGCCGGCAGTTATTATGCAAGAGTTTCAGGCAGCCCTCCCCGCCTTGGCTGAGTTTGGCGATGAAGCTGTGGACGTCTTTAAGAGACTTCAGGTTGCCTCTCGTCAAACAGGGGTGAGCGTATCAGAGTTAACATCTGTCTTCGGTCAGCAGTACGACACTTTTGAGGGAAGCACAAGAATCGCTGCGCAGCTAAATCGAGCCCTAGGGCAGGATCTGGTAAGCGGTCAACAACTATTGATGGCAGACACCGAGGAGCGCGTCCGTATCGTTCAGGACGCCCTAGACAGGACCGGTAGATCGTTTGAGGACCTTGGAAGGTTTGAGTCAAAGTTCTTTGCGCAAGCTGCGGGCTTCGATAGTGTTGCGCAAGCTGCACAAGTATTTGGCAATACACAAGAAGAGGCAATACAGAAGATAGGCAACACAGATATAACCATGGAGCAAATGGAAGAGAGAGCGAGAGCTGCCACTGACTCGTATACACAACTTAAATTTGCAATGTTGTCGTTTGCCGTTGCACTAGAGCCACTAACCCTCAAATTTGCAGCCATGGTTGATAAATTTATAGAGTTTGGTGAGGCTTTCCCAGGAGGCATGGCTGGTCTCATGACGGCGATAGGCTCAGTGGGTGCCGTTGCTGCTCTCGTAGGTGGCGGTGGTGCCGCACTCGGTGCCGGCGCCCTCGCTCTCGGTGGTCTTGCTATGGCGGCTCCGGTGGGCGATGCTGTGATATCTAATGGAACTGTGGTTCCAATCAGCTCAAGAGACGAGGTACTTGCAGCACAACTCTCCGGTCCAGTTATGCAGTCTATTGTGCAAGCACCAGCTGCACAGGCACAAGCCCCCGCACCAGCCCCCGCACCAGCAGTATCTGATACAACTTTAGTTGTACAGGTTATGCTTGATAACAGACAATTAGGAGAAGCGGTCATACCTCACATAGATCGTAGGGTCATGGGCACGGCATAAATTTAATTTATGGATAATTAAAAGTATGGAATACGACAAAAACATAACAGGCGCTCCCGTTGGAACCCAAAACTTCAATAAAAACTCCAAAAACAAGATTGGGGGATTGAAATATAGCGATCCATCCGATGCGTATGCAAACGAGAGGCAACTTTATCTAAGCTTTTACCACTTGGCTAGTAAAAGGGAGGTAAATTTCAAAGCCTTCGTCGAAAATTACAGTGAAAATTTCAACTCTAATTGGAATTACGAGCCAGTCTTCGGTCGCGCTGACGAACTTGCAACCTTTATGAATACAAAGAGAACTCTAAACGTTTCTTGGAAGGTACCAGCCGCAACCCTTGAAGAAGCTCAATCCAACTTACAAAAAACCAATCTATTGGCTAAGTTTATGTACCCAGCCTACGAGGTAAGCAACCAGGCAAACACCATTGCCAAACCACCCCTTATGAGGATCGCTTTCGCAAATTTAATTAGGAACGCTGCCGCTGGTCCCAGCCCAAGCGCCATGGAAGCTGGCTTGCTAGGAGCTGTTGGCTCTCTAAGTATTACTCCATCTTTTGGCGAGGAGGGGTTCTTTGATCCTGATTCTGCCACAATATATCCAAAGTTATTAACCATAAGTATAGACTTCACAGTATTACATGAACATGATGTTGGTTGGATGGCTGGCTCAGCTGAGGGTGATGATGTGACAACCTCGTTTGGCTTTGATTCTCCTGAATTGGAGAATTATCCATATACTGAGCTGTCTCCGCGCCTAGAATCAAAGAAACCAATCTCACAGGACGCCACATTTGAGGAAGATCCAAATACCCCAGAGGGGTCTCAGGTTGATGAGGATATCAATGACCAGGGTCGCCTTGAGCGCGAAGCAGCCGCCCAAAGGCAATTAGACCAAGCCTATCATGAGAGCCAAGCTTACAGCAATTAAGAGAGTTAATTAATTATGTCTAGATACGATAAATCACGTCCTTTTAATAACACGCAAGAAATCTATGAAGAGTTTTTTGAGGACAGAGATATAAACTATATTAAGCAATATAGGACAGGAAAGCTTCATCATCCCACCGTCGCTGACAGGGCAAGCCTAGAGAGTATTGAGCATGTTTGGACACTAGGAGATAGGATGTATAAGCTCGCCCACAAATATTATGGAGATTCTAGATTTTGGTGGGTGATTGCCTGGTACAACGGGCGCCCCACCGAGGCACACTTCAATAACGGCACTTTAGTATACGTACCTCAGCCACTAAACAGGGTCCTGGCGATCCTTAAGAGGACGTAAGCTGTGGGAGATTTTTCACCAGCCATGCTGGGGGGCTCTGCTCCACCGCCCACTAATAGACAAAATATCGACGCTGCCCGCGCTGATCAGCAAAGAATTCGGGACGAAGTAACCGATGAAGCGGCAGAAGCCCTCGTATTGGACCGCATTCAAAATGATTCCAACAGAGATAATAGAATTGCTATAACGTTTGAAAACCTAAACCCTGAGCTTGAATCTGATCGAGAAAGGGAAAAGTTTACAGAGAGGTCAATCGAAAGAGATATAAATTCTATTGAAGAGAGATTAAAACAAATTAGGAACATCTACAGTGTCACAGCAGCCGATCGGAACAGACCTGAGTGGTTCTCTGATCAAGTTATCAAGAACCGCACTCCGAGGTCCTCACAAGAGCTGCGCAGCGGCGTCCCCGGTGCTGGTCAAATTCTTGAAGATGGTATAGACGCCATACAACGATGGCTGGGGTTCGATACGGTTTTGGAGCAGCAATTGGAAAGAATTCCATATGTGGCTATAAACTCCGTAACTTTTAGGTCGCTGTTTGGGAATAATCCCTCCGAAGCAGAAATAGCTCGTCGTGAGAGTCGTGGTGAAAGAGGGAGAGGCACTCAACAACTTAGTTTAGACTACGAGAACCTCTTACAGCAGACTTATGATGCAGCACAAGAGAGTATAATCCAGAGCCCTAATGCATCTGATTTAGAAGCATTTATTGGACAGTCAATACAAAGTCGAATTGTAGCAGGAAATTACGGCAGAGCAGTTATCGAAGGTTACTCAACCCTAGAGCCGCTGTTTGAAAAAGTACAAAGGGCATTTACGGACGGCAATTTTGATTGGGACCGTGCTCGCCGCTCTGAGGAGGAGGTGCTTTTAAGCTTAGCGGTTGAAAACTTCACCTGGTTTTACTATGCTGTGCTTATTGTCGATGCATCCACGACCGATGGCGTACCCGTGGCGATTAATGATGCCGTGGCAAACGATGTATTTACATATAGCACCTATTATGACTTTGAACGATACATAAACCAGTTTGTAGATTTAATATATCGATCGAGAATCCACGCAGCTATAGAAATGATCGACGAGGAGCTGGAGCGTCTCACTGATGTAAGAGGGATCTCTGGGCTAGTTGATGAAAACGGCTTATATACCGATGAGGGATCCCGAATCGCGAGAGAGAGGCTCCCAGAGCTATTAAATGATCTCGCTGGTACAGCGCAAGAACGACCAGCGGACGCCGCCGATCGAAGGCTCGCAGAGCAGTGTTTCCTGATTGACTACCTACCAGAATTAGCGAGGCTAAACCAACGACGCGCGCCATACTACAATACATTCACAATGGTACAGGGTAAGACAGACACCCTAATGAGTAAGCTTATCTATAACGAAAACGCTCAAGATCTAGATTTGTTGACTCCAGCCGAAGTTTCTAGTCTGGTTCCAAAGGTAAGAATATTTAAGGTTCTGCAAGGTATTGAAGCATCACCAGACGTAGGGGAAGGCACCAGTGTTGATGATTCAGACCCAACAGACGTACTTGTTACAGCTAATCGAGAGACAAATCTGGAGTTTTTTGAGCAAGAAGTTCCTTTTCACAATTACGTTCAACAAAGTGAGATTGACGACATGATGAACGGAAGGTTCTCCAGGGGCGCCGGCAGCGGAATTAAAAGTTTTGATTGGAAGCTGGAGGGCTTGGACCCGTTCGCTGCTCGCCGCGACGTTGGGGCTGAGCTTAAGGTATATTTTCAAAGTATGGACGTCCTCTTGACACCCCAAAGATTCCCTGTTCCGGGGCTCCCTAGGGAACTTTGGCCAGAATTTAGATATATTGACCTGGTCAACATGGCTGTTGTGCAAAGAAAGCCGAATAATGAGTGGAATCCGAACTATTATAGACTTAGGGCTGAGGTTGGCTGGTCTATGGGTCCAGAGGATGTATTTACCGGCTCTCCTGTTGTAATTGATAGAAAAAAGAGAGCAATCCAGCAAGCAACAAAGGTGTTGTACTTGGACGCCATTGATCACGCACTAGAGATAACAGATCAGGGCGAAGTTCACCTGACAATAACATATCTATCGACACTAGAATCTTCATTTTCAGATAGACACTCCGATATTTTGGCAACTTCTGAAAGCAGGCGCCTTGCCGTAGAACGTGACGCAAGAATTTCAGCTGCCCAAGAGGAGGACCCTTGCAACGCTGAGCAAGTTGTGGCTGAAATTCAAAGAGAGTACGTCCAGAACGTCAGAGAATTAAACTTTAATGGCTGGCGTAGAATACTGGATAGTCTTTATGCAAATGAGAGAATATTTGTAACCCGTGTGCCAACGGAGCTGCTCGACGCCAATAGGAGAGCATTAGCTGGAGGCACTAACATATCTGGATTACTAGAAGCAGTATTCGGTCCACGACCACCAGCTGAAGCCTTTACCGGCGTAGGGGAACTTACAAATGCCTCGGGATACGAAGGCAATATCCAGCGCGGCATTGCAACCCCCGGCGAGTCACCCGGCTCGGAGGCAGAAATTCTACAGAGAATTCAAGAACTGGCATACAGCTCACAAGACGATTATATAAATGTTCAGTATTTCTTTTTTGGTGACCTCATAGATGCAACTCTTAACTTAGTTGCGTTTGGGAATGGAGATGCTTCGGGGGAGAGTCGAGGAACCGTTGAGAGAAGAATGAAGCTAATGTTAGGTCCAATAAGCTTTAAAGAAGTTGTTGGAGTTGGCAGTTCTATAACTAATCAGATATTGTATAATATCAATATAGCTGACATACCAATCTCTGTTCCATATTACATAGAGTGGTTCCTCAAGACGGTCGTCGGACAAAATAGAACAGTCTTTCCAGCTCTAGAATTTATAAGAAAGCTTACGAACAATTTGCTTCGAAGTGCCTTGAGGGATCAGTGTGCGGGTCTTGAGGGTGTCACAAGGCAAAATCTTCTTGTTCACTCTAATCACATATCTGTGTCTGGGGACGAGGATGGTGCGGATCCTTTCGAGAGTTCTTCCGTATACTCAGCGGTGCCTAATGAGTTTAATATCAACACCAGGATTGATATTGATAGATTGTTCGCCGAAAACAGAAGCGACCGATCCAGAATCTCACCAGGATTGGTAATACCCTCGTCTGTAGGCGATCCAACTTATCATTATATGGTTTTATACTCCTCAAACACTAGTGTTATCCAACCCCTCACAGGGAGATTAGAAGACGACGCGGATGGCACTGCCGGCGATCGTTCTCGTGGGATATATCATTTTGGAATTGGTAAAGACCGGGGAATGCTTAAGAGAATAAAGTTCACTAAAACTGATGATCCATATCGCAGGGAGATGATGATAGAGAGAAACCTTTCCGATACGGCTCGATCATTAGTTGTTTTGGCTACTAACTACGATGTTACTTTAACAACAATTGGTAATCCATTCTTTCAACCGGGGCAAATGATATATATCGACCCGACTGGCATAGGTGAGTCTTTAGGAAGCCCCACCGATCCAGAATCTATATCTAGATTGTTGGGAATAGGGGGGTACCACAGGATATTCAGAGTGTCATCGTATATAGAGAGTGGAAAATATGAAACGACACTTGACGCAGCCTTTGAGGTGGCTGGCGGGCAAGCGTCAATTGGTTCAAACCAGCCTGAGTCAGCCGGAACGGGCAACTGTAACGACTCGCCAAATGCCGTGTCAATTGTTAGTGGGGGTGGAGAGTAATGAGCGAATTTAACAGGCGTAATTCTGGCGCACACGGCGGCGGAGAAAGCCTCTCCCGTAAATTTAAAGGTAAAAATGGTCTGTCAACAAAGAATTCTTTCCATCAGAGGAAATATTATGAGTTTTACGCTCTTCCAAAGGGGGAGAATGGTCGACCATACAGATACCCATTTGTAAATTTTGACTTTGCTGAAAGATGCATGTATGGTAGAATCAACAGAGGACACTACAGCATACAAGTTGATAAAGCTAATCTGGTCTCCTTAACAAGCCAGACTGCGACAACCTCTGATTTGAGAGCCATTAACTTTGTAGCGGCAGCATTTAGAGGATTTGTGGCAGAATTTAAAACGGCAGCTATAGCGGGCACAATAGAATCAGACCCGTACTTATATGATATTAAGCCTGTTCGTGCCCACACTGATGTCGATGAGACATATACTAACTATATGTCTTCAATTAAGGGCGTCTTTTTAAATAAATTCCTAACCCAAGAGCGGTCTGAGAAAATAGTTGATTTTGATGGGTTTTCTAGGCTTTTCTTTGAATATATTTATGAAATGAGCAAGACCAACCCAATTAATAAGATTTCGTATATAACTAGTAAATATTGTGGTCCAATGATCTCTGGTCTATCGATTGATATAACTGACTTAAACGCCTCCGACGATTCTGATAAAGAATTAATAATAAACAGCAACAACTTTGAATTTTATCAGCTGGTTGCGAGAAAGCATGGTTTTAGCATTGATAGGAACGTCCCCTGGAGGCTCACTGCAGATATTGGAAGTGAAGCGATGCTAAGGTACTCTTCACAATTCGGTGCCTCCACCGACGATGCCGTATTGAATAATTTCTTTACAGTTGCTGGCGGCAAAGCTATAACGGACTTGCAAAGGATGGCAATAGACACCTACAATTCTTTTGTTGATTCGAATCCACGGTTAAGGGTACGCAAAATTTGTAAAGATGGGAAAACTGTTAGCAGATATTACGAAAGATCCAGAATCACGATACAGGACGCTATAAATAAATATCCAGCTTATTTTTGGCTTGACAAATATATAGATATTCGCTACAATGAACAGAAAGAGCCAGTCAGCCCCGGCGAGCTGTCTTCTATTAAGAAAAATGTTAGAAAACTAATGAGAACAAACACTGTCAAGACTGTGCTTTCTTACATAAATACTGTTATAAAAGACTACGACAATTTTAAAGGATCTTTCGCGGATCGTCGTTTATCCCGCCAAGAAGTAAAAACCGGACAAAAATTCAACCCGACATATTAATGATTTTTCAGACACTTGACAACAAAGAAGAGTGTGTCGGCGTCTATTGCAACAATGAGTTGCACTTTGACACTATTCCCGACGACCTAACTCACACTTGGAACTACTCTGCTTTCCTCCGAGACCGGACGAATGTGGAGTATGCATTCTTATATGCCCAGAAGGCTCTAGGAGACGCCTGTCCGGTCCACGTCGCCCCAGAGTGGGAAACCATCAATGGAAGATTGAAGGCGTTCTTACGTGCCTTTACGGCGGCTAAAGTAGACCTCACCGAAAATTGTTTCTTTGACCTCGTAAACGAGCGTTTCTTGCAAGAATATTGCGAGGTGCGAAACAAGATTGCTGAGCATGTTTTCGAGAATTATCACAAGCCTGATAACTATGACTTTCTAGTAGACCTGACCAAGGTGCTCCACGATATTAAACATCGCAAGCTCCAAATTGATCCCTGGACTCTCCGCGACCTTATGCACCAGAAGCGAACGAGAGACTTTGCAAAGAAATTAAGTCAGATTTCACTTTCGTGCGATTATAACATCTTTGGCACCAAGACTGGGCGCCTTACAACCAAGAAGAACAGCTTCCCAATCCTTACGATGGACAAGAAGTTTCGTAAGATAATCAGCCCCACAAACGACTGGTTCGTTTCGCTTGACTTCAACGGCGCAGAACTGCGAACTTTTCTAGCCCTATCTGATATGGACCAGCCTGATTTTGATGTCCACGAATGGAACCGTCAAAATGTATATAAAGGCGATGGGACTCGCGAGGAAGTTAAAGAAAGATTCTTTGCTTGGCTATACAACCCTCGGTCTCGTGACACGGCAACAGATTACGCTTATGACAAGAGTGCTGTGATGGAAAAGTATTGGCATGACAACGCCATTACAAATCCCTTTGACAGGACCATACCTGCCGACGAACACCATGCAATGAGTTATCTAATTCAGAGCACTTGTTCTGATATTGTGCTGCGCCAAATGATTAAGCTAGACAAGTATCTTCAAGATAAGGCGTCATTTGTTGCATTTTGCGTCCATGATGAGGTTGTTTTGGACATGACAGACAGCGAGTGTGCCTCTCTAGTCAACGTTTTAGTTGAACATTTCTCAAATACTGCTTTAGGAAAGTTCGGAGTTAATGTAAAATATGGTAAAAGTTATGGGGATATGAGAGAATGGAAACAATAATCGGACTGGGCAAAGCTGGGTGTGCAATTGCTGATCGATTTGCCCAATATCCTCAATATGAAGTTTATAAGATAGATGCGGGACTCAAGAGGACGCCGCGCACTTATGGACTCAAAGGGGCAACCTCACCAGAGGAACAAGAAGAAACTTTAGGCAATTTAAAAAGGTTTTTCAAGGGCATTAGCGGCGATGTTTTGTTTGTTGTTGGGGGGTCCGGAACGGCATCTGGAGCTTCATTAAGAATATTAGAACAAATTAAGAACTGCTCACTGCACATATTGTACGTCCAATCTGACTCTGATTTGCTTGGAGAGACAGCTCGCCTACAACAGCGCGTAACATTTAGCGTTTTTCAGGAATATGCTCGCTCTGGGCTCTTTAAGAGAGTCATTTTGGTTGACAATTCATGCCTGGAGGAGCTACTTGGCAATGTGCCAATTATAGGCTTTTATGATAAGCTGAATGAATTAGTGGTCCCTACTATGCATATGGTTAATGTGCTTCAACATAGTGAAAGTGTAATGGGCAATATTTCCCCTCCTCACGATATTAGTCGTATTGTATCGTATGGTCTCATTGACTTTGAGACGGGTGAAGAAAAAATGTTTTTTAATCTTGACAACGTCCGAGAAAAAGTGTATTATTATGCTATCAATGAGAAAAAATTGAGAGAACAGGGCGACCTCCTTAAAAGAGTAATAGCACAAGTTAAGGCAAACGCCGAAAACACCAAGACCACGTATGGGATATACCCCACTCAATACGAGCAGGACTACGTTTACTGTGTAGCTTACAGCTCAATCGTTCAAGAAAAATAATTCTTGACATTTACCCCTCAATTTGATATAATCAATGGCAGAAGTCGAGAAGATTTGCTTGGCTTACTATAACCAAAAAAGGAAAAAAACAATATGGGAATCAATCTAGACAAGATGCGAGCAAAGCTCGCTGCAGTGCAGAACAATGGAGATAGCTCTAGGAGTGCTTTTTGGCGCCCAAACGACGGCAACCAGACTATTCGTGTGGTGCCTACCGCAGACGGTGACCCCTTCAAGGAGGTCTATTTTCACTACAATGTAAGCAAGGGCGGTATTCTATGCCCTAAGCGTAATTTCGGGGACTCCTGTCCCGTCTGTGATTTCGCGTCCAATCTATGGCGTGAGGGAGCAGATAAGAATGATGAGTCCTCCAAGAAGATGGCAAAGAGCCTCTTCGTGCGACAGCGCTTCTTTAGCCCGGTTCTTGTCCGTGGCGAGGAGACTGACGGTGTTCGCTGGTGGGGCTATGGCAAGACTGCTTACGAAAGTCTGCTCAATCTAGTGCTAAACCCAGATTACGGTGATATCACCGATACTGATGAGGGAACTGATCTCGTGCTAAACTACGGGAAGCCGCCAGGCGCTCAGTTCCCACAGACGAAGCTCCAGCCGCGTCGTCGCCCGTCTCCCCTCTCTGAGGATGCGGATACGACCACGATGTATCTGAATTCTATTCAAGACATCATGGAGCTTTTTGAGCGTAAGACCCCTGATGAGGTCGAGAAGCTTCTAGAGGAATTCATTTCTGGTGGTGTCGATGCTGAAGGCAACTCTACGGAGACCGTACAGTATTCGAAGACCAACACAGACTCGGTGGACAATGCGTTCAACGAGCTGATGAACGCCTAAAACAAATACCACAGGGGGGCAATTGCCCCCCTGTTGGTTCAGAGGTTGCGGAGATTTGCGCAACTTACTATACCAAATAAAGGAAAAATTAATTATGAGCTATGGTATGAAATCAAATGAAAGGGCACTGTCTAAGCTAATCGACATTGCCAGCCGTGGATGCAAAAACGAGCAAATTATTAGAGAGCTTGTTTGGAATGCCATTGAAGCAATAGTGAGGCATCACCAATTACTTGGTAAGACTCCCAAGGGAAGGATTACTATAACCAGGGATAAGCTACAACCTCTCAAAGTGGTAGTTTGCAACTCCGAAGGTGACGCCCTCACCAAGCAGATTGCAGGAGACCATCTACTTTCTCTGGGCGCTAGTGGTAATTCTAGTGATGAAAATGCAGATAATTTTGGAATTGGGGGAAAGGTTGCGTATCTTCCGGGTAATAGGCTCGGACTTATGTATCGTTGTCGCAAAGAATTGATGCAATTTCAACTCGGTAGGAAAGCCAACAATTGCTATGGCATTATCCCAGAAGTTGTCGCAGACTTCGATGACAACGGTAATATAATCGACGAAGAGCTGCAGGATTTTGTGGACATTTACGAACATGAGTTCACGATGCCTGATAGTGAGACCGAAGTCCTTCTCCTTGGCTCCACTGAGGAAGAGGATACTTGGAAGCAACTGTGTGGGTTCTGCGGCACCGGGGATGGCAAGACCAATCCTTTCTCTGGACACACCATCGCTGATTGGCTTGAACAGCGTATGTGGAGCTTTTCTTATCCGGAAATTGAAATTCGTGTGTCAGTTTATAATGAGGCAGGCGAGGAGGTGAATAAACGTTTGATTCACCCACTAGAGAACATTATTCACTCAGATTCGTATCCCGTTAATGGAGTGGTGCCGCTCTCCAATGGGGTGAATGCTCATTATTTTGCAAAGAGGTTTGGGGAGAATAACAAAAAGGTCGGCGAGCGCCTCCTTTCTGGCTTCCTTGGGGTTGCCCTCGACGACGAGACGTATGTTGACACTGCCATCTCGAAATATGCCCGCACCCAGCTTATGACACAGGCTGGGGTTTACACTCACCATAAGCATGTTGGAATATATTTCGAGCTGCCAGAAGAGTCAGGCTTTAAGCCAGTGGCAAATCGCTGTAGTGTAACTGGTCCCGATGGCGAAGTGCCCTCGCTGTCAGATTATGCCGAAGAGTTTCGCCATAAGATGCCCGATAACCTTAAGCAGTGGATGAGTGATCGACACACTCCACATAATTCTACCATTCAAGATGAGATGAGCAAGCTCTTCAAGAGAGTAGCTACAGCTTCTAGCACCCGAGAGACAAACTCTAGCAGAAAGACCTCACCTACCGGAGGTTTATCGTCTAACCAGAGGCGCCAGAATACAAGTTCGAGTCCTCCCCGAAGGCGTAAAAAGGCGATCGCAGCAGGTATGGGGAACAATAGGACTTCCACAGCTCCGAAGGTCTCATTCGAGAACACCGGACACGATGAGCCTGTTATAATCTTTGATGTAAACAATTGGATTGTAATTATCAACCAGGACCACGCCCTGTTTTCACATAGGGTTGCAAAACTTGGGGAATATAAGAGCACGTCGGCAGACTTTGTTAAGACCGCAGTCGGCGAAACTATGTATGAATCCTCTTGCCGTCACTACCTAGACGTGAGAGATGCCTACGCTGGCAGTAAGTCAATTGACGCGATTCATCGCGACATGGAAGAAAAGTTCGATGCTTGTTACGATGAGACACGAGCAAGGCAGCGACTTGCCAAGCTGATGAAGAGACTTCAGAGAACTGAAGCTGCAGCCGCCTAGAGTAGTAATGCCCAAAACACCGCTACGATATCCAGGTGGCAAATCCCGTGCTGTAAAGCACATCCTCCCCCTCATCCCCGAGGACATAACGGAGCTTTGTTCTCCGTTCCTCGGGGGAGGCTCGGTGGAGCTTGCTGTTGCTGCCAGAGGGACACTAGTCCACGCTTACGACATCTTTGAACCGCTTGTGTGGTTTTGGAATGCTCTACTCACTGACCCCCGATTACTGGCGGTTTGTGCCGATTCTTACCGAAAAGAGCATCCTGATTTTGAAGGAAAGCGAGGACTTCTAAAGGAAGATTTTGTGTGCCTTCGGAATGAGCTGAGAGAGAGCGACTGTTTTTCTTTTACCAACGCAGCCAAGTTTTATGCCATCAATCGGAGCAGCTTTTCAGGGGCAACGTTCTCTGGTGGTTGGTCAAAGCGCGCATCCTACGCTCGTTTTACGGACAGTTCAATTGACCGCATCTATAACTTCCGAGAACCCAACATAACAGTTAATTGTGAAGACTTTAAAACTTCAATCAACAACCATCCCGACGCATTCCTATATTGCGACCCGCCATACCTGCTTGGAGACGACAAGGACAAGCTATATGGTGACCAGGGCAGCACGCACGCAGGCTTTGACCACAGAGCCCTCTATGACATCCTCAGCCAACGCTCTGGCTGGGTTCTGTCCTACAACGATTGCGAAGAAATCCGAGACCTCTACAGTAACTATGAAATCCGTGAAGCCGAATGGGCTTATGGGATGAAAAATATTGGGGGCAAAAAGATGGGTAAGTCCTCAGAGATACTAATTATAGGGTAATGGGCAAAATGAAACTAATATTGGAAAGTTGGCGGGATTTTATATCTGAGGCTCCAGACGAGCTTTTCCAAGAAATTGGTAAAGTGTTGAAGGACAGAGCAGAAGATTTAAAGATAGCCTCCATCACGCGGCGCGGTAATAGTGAGGTCTATATTAGGTTTAAGACAGCGCAAGACAGAATTGATAACATCCCAGATGTTAAGAAATTGCTGGCTGACAGCGGATTTGCTCTAGAGGACCGCAAGCTTCGTGCTCACAGTATCCCGGTCTCTTACGCTAGTAAAGAGGGGCAAGGAACTGTCAAGATTGTTTATAAATTTGACATTAGAACTAGATTAGGGCTTGCATTTGAACACATACTAGCTTATGTACTAACCGGGGACATCACTGACAAACTTAAGCGCTCCATGGATTTGCCCCGGGGCGCCGATGAGCGCAGTGTGCAGGAGGCTCTTAGTTCTGAAAAATGGTCTCCTTACGTCGAGAGGGCTCAGGTCGCCCGTGAAGCAATCGAGCGCGAACTTGGTAAAATCACGAGTGCGCTTGTTTCCGGCGGCGGGGGGAGCAAAGCCGACTTAGTTCTTACCCTTAAGGATCCAGCCAATAAAAAAGTGGGTCTATCTTTGAAGCTTGCCCTAGGCGGCGCAAACATATATATCTACAATAAAGACCTGGGAGATGGAACGGAGAGTCAAAGCTTGATTCCCTCCCCCACTGAGGATCCTTGGTGGATGGTTGGAAGAAAAAGGTTTTTTGACGAGCTTCGAAATGCGGAAGTCCTTCCTCTTGATGTCGAATACAATCCACAACTTACGGACTATGATCCGCCAGATTGGATGCTGGCAGCCAAAACTCAGTATCCTCAAATATATAAGCCTGTTGTATCCGGATTGTTTGGTGAAATAAGACAAATTCTGTTTAATTCTTTGGGCTCTCTTACTTTGGAAAATTTGGCTGATGTTGTCGAGGAAGCACACCTTGGAAAAGCTTCGCCAAATGAGGAGAGAATGCCCCTATACAAACTAACGTCCTCCTCAACGGGTGCAACACTGGAAGAGGTTCCTCAGACAACCCCAAATATGGTGGCGATTGAGAAGGAAAAGCTTACACCTCGTGAAATGGTGCAGGTTAAGAAAAGAAGAACAGGCGAACCCAGCGCCACAATCTTTATAGATGTCCCCGGAATGCACAAAGTATATATCAATTCTGTAAAATTCAGATCTAACATGCTGGCAGGTAACAAGGGCAATTTAAAGATCAAGACGAGATAAAAATCTCTTGATTTCCCTAGCACCCTGTGCTATAATAAAAACAATTAAAACGAGGTAAAAATGGCTAGAGTTTCAAAAGCCAAGACAGGAAAGCTGTCTTTGGCGGATATGAGAAATCTTATTAATAAGAAGGCGGGCATGAACGTTGCCCACAACCTAACAGAGGAAAACCCAACCGAAGTGAAGGACTGGATTCCGACCGGCTCACGTTGGCTGGATTCTATCATCTGCCGAGGAAAGCTCGGTGGCATCCCTGTCGGAAAGGTCGTAGAGATCGCCGGTCTAGAGGCTACAGGCAAGTCCTATATGGCAGCGCAGATTGCCGGCAACGCCCAGAAGATGGGTATGGACGTGGTATACTTTGATTCAGAGTCTGCCATTGACCCAACCTTCCTAGAGAAGGCTGGCTGCGACCTGGAGAACCTACTGTATGTTCAGGCAGCATCCGTGGAATTTGTGCTGGAGACCATTGAGGAAATCCTCGGAGCAACAGACAATAAAGTTTTGTTTATCTGGGACTCTCTCGCACTAACTCCAGCCATCTCCGATGTGGAGGGCGACTTCAACCCACAGTCATCAATGGCAGTTAAGGCTCGTATTCTCGCCAAGGGTATGTCCAAGCTGACACAGCCCATTGCGAATACGAAGTCCACCTTCCTTGTGCTCAATCAGCTAAAAACCAACATCACACGTATGCCAGCGGAGGCTATGACCACCCCCTACGTGACGCCAGGCGGAAAAGCGATGATCTATGCGTATTCGCTCCGCGTGTGGCTTACAGGGCGTAAGGCGAAGGCTTCTTTCGTCACTGATGAGAATGGCTTCCGTATTGGTTCCGAGGTCAAGGTAAAGCTAGAGAAGTCTCGCTTTGGAACCCAGGGTCGCCAGTGCAACTTCAAGATTCTCTGGGGCGACCAGATTGGTATTCAGGACGATGAAAGCCTGTTTGATGCTATCAAGGGTTCATCCCATATCTCCCAACGGGGTGCTTGGTATGAGCTTGATATGGGAGACGGAACGTCACAGAAGTTCCAAGCATCCCGCTGGATGGAGTATATGGCAGACGAAAAGTTCAAGGCTCGTGTGCTTGAAGTGATGGATGAAGAAGTAATCTTCAGGTTTGACCAGAGGCAAGGAAATGCTGCAGATTTTTACGAACCTGATAACGATTAGTCTTGACTTTTTGGTGACACTGTTGTATTATTTAGATACTGAGGAGCCACCATGGTTATTACTAAGCGCCATCAGCGCCACCTTGATCTGGCAAAGCGTATTGCGCATAGCTCAAATTTTCATGAATATCGCCACGGCGCTGTTCTCGCTCGTGGCAAGAGCGTAATCAACGTTAGCACTAATAAGAACGGCTACAAGTCGTGGGGTCAGCGATTCCGACATCGGGACGAAGGTCACGCCACGCATCACGCAGAACTCGGTTGCATCCTAGGTGTGGATAGGTCCCTCACCCAGGGTGCAACTGTGTATGTGGCTCGTGTTGGCAAAGGCGGCGCCACACGCATGTCCAAGCCTTGCTCGATGTGTGAATCAGCTATGCGACACGTTGGTATCAAAGAAGTAATCTACACAATAGACAACGAAGAAATAGGAAGAATGAAGCTATGAAGCGAGTTATGATTATTGACGCCCTGAATATGTATTTCAGAGCTTATATTGTAGACCCCAGCATCTCCACCAACGGCGAACCCATCGGCGGTATTAAGGGGTTTGTTAAGATCCTTCAAAAGATGTGCCGAGAGATGAAGCCTGACCAGGTTGTAATCTGCTGGGACGGAGCCGGCGGCAGTAACAAGCGACGAGCCCAAAACAAGAACTATAAGTCTGGACGCAAGCCCATTCGCCTGAACCGCAGTGTTCGCAATATGTCGCTCGACGAGGAGACGGAAAACAAGGTTTGGCAACAGACAGAGCTGTTCGGACTTCTTAATCATATGCCCGTCATTCAGTTCATATTCCCCGAGGTTGAGGCTGACGATGTAATCAGCGCCGTGGCACAAGCACCAGCCTACGAGGGCTGGCAGAAGGTTATCATCTCCTCCGATAAGGACTTTATTCAGCTCCTCGGAACTGACGACGTCGTCCTCTATCGCCCCATTCAGAAGCAATTCCTAAATCGCGTCAGAGTTGTTGAAGAATACGGTATTCACCCAACTAATTTTGCGATGGCACGAGCCATGGTTGGAGACCCAAGTGACAACCTAGCAGGTATTAGGGGCATCGGTCTACCATCGGTCGCCAAGCGCCTTGATTTTCTTCAAGAAGGAAAGTCCTTTACTTTCAGCGACATCTATGAGCACTGTGAAAATGTAGAAAAAAAGCTCAAAATTCATACGAATATTCTTGAAAATAAAGCTGTGATAGAGGATAATTATAAGCTCATGCAGTTGTATTCTCCGGCAATTTCAGTGCAGAGTAAAGAGAAAATTAAGTATACGCTTGAAAA
>UEXM01000433.1_pt1 | contig 44939 bp, 52 predicted proteins | sample 1796661 | NCBI WGS metagenome assembly UEXM01 (sample SAMEA4772469, study PRJEB27181) | metagenome | reverse complement strand
GGGACTATGTCTAAGTCCCTTAGTGCGGGAGCTTCGGTAGACCTCCGCTGTTATCAAGACGGTGTGTGGCACATAGATGCTCAAGCGGGAACAATTACTTAAATAGGTGGTATCATGATTACAGCATTAATTTCAACAGTAGCAGGTTTGGTGTCGGGGTCGGTACCTACCCTGCTTAAAGAGTGGGGGGCGTCTCGGGAGCACAACCGCGAGATGGAGATGCTCAATGTACAGACAGAGCTTCAGCTAAAAATAGCAGAGAAACAGGGCGAGACTCGTGTCGCTGAGATGGATCGAGAGGTCGACATCTCCGCGTACGAGGCACAGGCCACCATAATAAAGGCGAGCTTGAAGGGCTCAGGCATCACGTGGGTGGATGCCTGGAACGCAGCGATGCGACCCTTCGCCGTCACCATCATCATCACCCTGTTCGCGGTCATGGCGTCGTTCTACACCTATGCCGTGCTGAGTTCTGTTGAGACCATCGCAGATACACAAGCGGCTGTGAACCTGCTGTGGGGGTCTCTGATCGGCGAGGCTATTCAAGCAGTGTTAGGTTTCTTGTTCGGTTACCGGTCATCGCGTAAATGATAAAAGAAGGGGTCGACTTAGTGTCAGCATTTGAGGGGTATTCGTCCACCCCTTATCTGTGCCCCGCGGGTGTGTGGACGTTGGGCTACGGGACCACTCGATACCCTGATGGTCGACGGGTGTCCGGTAGCGACCCAAACTGCACAGAGCGACAGGCTGAGCGATGGCTTCACCACGAGCTTGAGAAGGCTGAGCGCGTAGTGATTTGTTACTGTAAGCCTCACCTGAATGACATGCAGCGTGCTGCACTTGCCAGCTTCGTGTACAACTTAGGCAGCGGAGCATTCAGGGCCTCGACCTTGAGGCGTCGAATCAACAGCGGTGATTGGGGCGATGTGCCTTATCAGTTATCACGTTGGAACAAAGCAGGAGGCAGGGTGTTACGTGGTTTAGTAATCCGACGCGCTGCTGAAGCTGACTTGTGGATTAGGGGAGTTAACGATGGGTGATGATCGACGATCCAATGACAAACAGATAACACTAATGCAGCAAAAACTGGAAAACCACCTCGAAGAGTACAAAGCCCGATGCGACTCCGAAGACGAACGATGGGACCATCTCATCGTTGCGCAAGAGCGTAACACTAAATGTATTCAGGATCTTACGGAGTCAACTAAGGCGTTGACAGATTCCACTAAAGACATCGTCAGTGCGTGGCAGGCTGCTAATGGTACTGTAAAAACTCTGTCGGTGATCGGTGGGTTTGTTAAATGGTTAAGCGGCTTCACAATCGTAGGAGCCGCCATATCGTGGCTGGTTGACCATTTTGGCTAGAAGAAATTTACTTCGAGATCATTCGTGGTGATACCATCTCGGTATCGCTGCATGGCTCGCTTCAAACCTTCCTGATCGTCCGTCTTCCTTTCGATGGCGTCAACCACCGCGAGATCCACGGTATCATTGCAAAGTATCCTGATGATTGATACAGGTCGGGTCTGCCCTTGTCGATCCAGTCGACCGCACATCTGCTCATACAACTCCAGCGACCAGTTCAGGCCAAACCACACCAATATCGAACCCGCGTCCTGTAGGCCATCCACACCATGCCCCATCGACGCCGGGTGTCCTATCAACAGTTTTATCTTGCCAGCGTTCCACTCATTGATGATCCGTTCAGTGTCGACGGACTTTGTTGTCGTCAGGTTGACAGGCTTCAGTTTTCTAAACTTCTTCATGATGCGCTCAGCGTCAGACTTAAACGTGTAGCTACACAGTACTGGTGCGCCGCCAGCCTCCTCGATCACTTCTTCGAGGGCGTCAAGCTTCGCGTCGTGTATGGATTCGTACTCCGGTGACTCACTCGACAGGTACGGAGATCCATTACAAAACTGTAAGCATTTGTTTGACACTGAGGACCTGCTGAACACCTCTACTTCCTGACCTGAGTCAAGTTGAGTAAACATGTTCTTCTCGACCTCCTTGTATGCCTTACGCGCACTGGCGGGGAGATCCACCATCATGTTGGTTATTTTACACTCAGGCAGATCTAGGTAGTCAGCCGCGTCCATCTTCTTCGTGATGTCGCTGATCTTGAACTCGATCCACTGCTTACCCAACTCTGTGGGGGTGTATGACCAGCCACTATAGTCACTGGCGAAGTAGCTGTCTTTGTAGTGTGTGACGAACTCACCGAGTCGCTCACCGCCATCGACAGCGAGGAACTGTCCATGCAGGTCTAGGTAGCCATTCGAGGCAGGCGTTCCCGTCAGGCCTGTCCTGAACTTGAACTCGTTGATCATCTTACGCCAGCCTGTGACCTTGATCCTAACAGGCTCGCCACGCCCATCCCTACGGTCTCGTGTGCCGCCTTTCATGCGCATGGTCGTCGAGTTCTTCAGCTTCGACACCTCATCGTACACCACCATGTCGAACGGCAGAGGTTTGCCCTGGGACAGGTAGTAATGGTCGAGGACTTCAGCCAGCCAGTTCATCGCTTCGTAGTTTATGAGGTAGATGTCGGCATCAGCGAATAGGGCGCGAGTGCGCTTCTCCTTTGTGCCATGTACCACGCTGAACCTGAGATGGTTGGTGTGGCTCCACTTCCTAGCCTCACGTGCCCACACAGATTGAATGACTCGCAGTGATCCAAAGATCAACGTCTTTCTAACTTGTCCTGAGCGCATCCGGTCAACGATGGTGGTCAGTGTGATGGGCGTCTTACCCAGCCCCATCTGGAGCCACAACATCGATTCATCGTGCTGTAGTTGGTGCATAACACACTCACGCTGATATGCGTGGAGTTGTTGCGGGTGCAGTAGTTGCTTCATGCGTGCAGTCCTGAGCTATCTAAGATATGTTTAATCACGTCAACAGTCCAACCGTTTCCTAGCATCTTGTAGCGTTGCGTGTTGCTGACGTGGTTAGTGTAACTATCTGGTACGGTTTGGAGTCTTTCGCACTCAACCGGCGTCAACTTCCTAAAACCTAATTCATCAATTATTTTAGGCATGTGCGAGGTGGTTAGCGTGTATGTTTTTTTTGCATCCCTAAAAATCAACCGACCTAATTCGCTAATGCCGGACTTTCTTGAGTCGCCTTTGTGGGGTCTAATTCCATCCTCGTTTATCGACACATCAATACCCCTAGGATTTATCTTTGAAAGCTCAAACGCAAGTTGGCGCCGACTTTTTTCGAAATACTGTTTAAGATTTCCACCCTTAAAGTAATTAGCATCAAGACTAAATGACTTATCTTTATCAACAACACCACTCTCAATAACACTATCAAGAAAAATAAAGTGGTCAGACGGCGCCTTAAACTCCCAATTAGCCCAATAATAACGCTGCCTATTCTGCGCACTCACCAGTTCTGAGTTAATGAACACGGGCTCAGCACCGAGCGCATCCGTTATCATGTTGAGGTTGTTCTTGCTCATCTTCACGTTTTCGAGGAGGAACTTGATGTCAGGGTTGCATGACATTGCGTGGTCGAGGCAGAGTACGAACTCCCAGAACAGATATGATTGACTGAGGAACTTGGCACCTTGGTCTCTCAGCGAGATGTAGGTCTCACGATCAGCTACCACGTATTCGACGCCATCAAGAACTGCCTTTGTGCCGCCTTGCTTACCGGCGGAGCTGAAGCCTTGGCATGGTGAGCCCGCGAGGATCAGCTTCACTTTTGACCAGTCGATAGGCCACTCACGCCACTTGGTAACGTCGCCCATGTGCTGAGTCTGGGGCCAGTTAGCCTTCGCCACGATGATCGCGTGCTTGTCGATCTCTGACGCATAGTAGTTCTTGACACCGATGCCACTGCGAGCGAGTGCGATACGGCCACAGGACATGCCATCGAAAAGACTCACCACATCGATGCCTTCACTCAGGAACATCCTAAGACCTCCGACATTTTTTCAGTCAGTTCCGACCCATTGGCGCCGCGCTTTCTACACACTTGCTTCCCCTGATCGATCACTGCGACGGCGAGTATGTTCTCACGTTGGATCTCAGCATCTGTGAAGTCGGACGGCTTGAACAGCTCGTGGCCATTTACCACCGATCTATCACCATCGTGGTGTGCTGGGTCGAACGTGAGGGTGTGAGGGTCCTCCTCGTCGATGTCCCAACGCAGCCCACAGGTACATGTGTACTCGTCGTTTTCTCTGGTAACTTTATGCATAATCGTTCTCCACTGGTTTACCGAATACTTTTAAATCTTTGATAAGAAGGTCGACACCTTTGTGACCCCAGACTGTGCAGACTGGCGCGCCCAGTGCCCTAAGCCTTTCGTGCTCGCGATCCTGCGCCCCTGACCTACCACCGTCGGTCGTCTTTACTTCACAGAACGATATGGTGGACAGGAATATAATCTGATCAGGCACACCGTCACGACCAGGAGACACCCACTTGCGAGTGTCACCTCCGAGTAGCCGCACTTGATCCCGCAGATACCGCTCGACTTTGTTCTCACGGACGCCCATTTACTCGACAACCTCGTAACCTGGTGGCAGGAGTCCATTGATGTCGCTTGTTGTTAAGATACCTTTCTCGTAGAGAATCCTGATGAGAGCGTCGATGTCGATGTCGTGAGCCACGTGTACCAGTTGGTACTGGCGGTAACCATCATCTGTGTAAATCTGAATATACATAACTACTCCTGTGGGTCTTCGAGAAACAGAGCGGCTTTGATGGTGACACCCTGTACATGTAACCCTGCGTTGATTAGACGGGCGGATTCCCTTTCGCCCTGAAACACCGCCGCCTCTAGCACGCGTTTACCGTCGTCAGGCGTGGCTACCAATTCAGATAACTCACGTAGAAGAGTGCAAGCTGTGCCAGGCGCGATGGTTATACTCTTCGGGTACCTACCGTGCGCTTTGTAGTATTCGGAGCGATGTCTCTCTATGAAACCTAGCACTGTCGACGCCACGGCCTATCCCTCCAGCCAATCAGGGCGATCACCTTTGCCGAGGTAGAAGTCCATGATGTCGAGTAGTCGAGGGTAGAACCTAAGCGCTTTTTTGCCGTCCATATCTGCGATCTGGATTTTAGTCATGCCACGCCACTCGCCTGGTGAATGACTTTGACATCCCGCTTGCACCACCTGTGGAGATACAAATAAGAAATAAACCTCGCCGGCGTTAATACAAAGCGACTTTTCAGGTAGCTCGGCACCGTTCAGCTCGGCACCGTTCAGCTCGGCACCGTTCAGCTCGGCATAGTTCAGCTCGGCATAGTTCAGCTCGGCACCGTTCAGCTCGGCACCGTTCAGCTTGGCACCGTTCAGCTTGGCACCGTTCAGCTTGGCACCGTTCAGCTTGGCACCGTTCAGCTCGGCATAGTTCAGCTCGGCACCTGAAAACGATACACCTTTCGATACACCATCCTCTAAGCACGCCTTGATGGATTCGAACTCACCTTCGTGGATTACTTCACCGTTGTCCCAGCGTTTGATTTGTATTGTCATGATTGTCACCTCAGTTGATTTGACCTAAGTGTTGCACAATGTCCCACAGCAGTCAACTAATCTTTTGTATATCTTTTTGTGATGAACCCATCAGCACCTAGCCACATGTCCTTGCACCAGTCAGGCCTGTCGATCATGCAGTTCTGTAGCAGTGACAGCGCTGCCTCTGCGTGGGCGTCAGGCACTTCGACAGCGATCTCATCATGTACGTGCAGCACAACAGGAAGCCCTGAGTGTGTTGTGTTCATGATGCCATTCCACAGGATGTCCCCCGCCAGCGACTGCACCACGTTCTCGGTGAGTCCACCCGCGTGGGCCGAGATCCGCACCCACTGTGTCTTATCGTTCATGCCCATGTAGGTGAAGTTATCGATGTATATGGGCTTTTCAGGGGTGGACCACGGCGCCTCTTGTGTGCGTATCTCAGGCTTGAAGTAACTGAGTGCGCGTCCGCTTGGTAACCAGATCCTCAGCATCTCATTGTCACGCTCGATGCGTAGTCTGTAGCCCTCGCACTGTAGCCCAGTCTGAGTGACATACTTGACCGCGTCGCTGATCCAATACCAGAACTTCGGGATCTCAGGGTACATGGTTCTGAATGTGTCCACTGCGTTCTTTGCTTGTTCCGTGGTCATGTCCACACCGTACCCCTCGGCGTATGCAATCAACCCTTTCCAGCCCAACATGAAACCACAACCCAGTACCGGCGGCTTACTGAATGACCGCTGTGTTTTGGTGACCTCATCATATGGGATGTTGTAATACTTCGAGGCGAACATCCGATAAGAGTCTTTGCCCTCCCGGAACGTGGCGTCTATCGAAGGGCACATGGCAACCCATCCAAGTATCACAGACTCGATGGATGTTAAGTCACAGATAGCGAACGTGTGGCCCTCACTCGCGCACAGTGCATGTCTGATGGAGCCACCTAGTATCTCGGACACAGAGTCCGGGTACATCATCGCCAGGAACTTAGGGTCGCGGCACTTGATAGCACCCACCACGGTGTCAATGGTCAGGGCAGAGTCACCATATAAAGGTCGCTTTAGATTCTGGAGTTGGATCAATCGCCCACCGACACGGTCTGTGCGTGAGGCACCTTTGTACTGGAACATCCCACGAGCACGACCGTCGTCGCATGTGCCATTGAGTACCGCGCTGTATTTAGAGACAGCCTTGCCCTCCTTCTGGACCCACATCTTGACGTAGGGCTCAGCCTCTGGCGGTAAGGTGCCTTTGTGCAGCAGTGACGCTAGGTAGTCTTTGCCGGTGTTCTCTAGTACGACGCCTGTGTTGTCTTCGATCCACTGGAGGAATGGTCCACGGGTGACTTTGGGGATGCCCATCATGTCAACCATCTTCGCAGTGATGTCGGCCTTCTCCATCTCCCATACACCGATAGCACTCTCAGCGAGCTCGATGTCCATGGGCACGCCACGGTCGTTGATGCGTTGATCGTTGAACCATTGCGCGTAGTCCCATTCATTGATGCGAGGGAACCGCTGGAGCCAGTGCCACAGTTGACGCTCGACGTGGACATCTTGGATGCAGTATTGACAGAACTCTTGCCACTCGTCGGGCTTGTTCTCCCAGTTGTACCAATCGGCTTTGTGATTCTTAGGTGCAGGTGTCGAGAATACATTGATCAGCCGCTTGCCTCGATCGTCTTTCTGATCCAGACCGATGGCCTTGAGTACCTTATCCATCGACCCCGCAAACCCTAGGTAGAACGACTCCACCATCGTACACCGCCATTGTTCTGGTGGGATCTCTATGCCGAGACAGTTGCGTGTGATGAGTCGCTCAAAGGCTGCGTTATACGCGTGCTTGTTGTATGAAGCATCAAGCAGCCCTTGGTGGAGGCGCGGGGGCATAGGTCCCTTGTGCGGCTCCCACAGTGCGACGGGCTCATCATTGAACGCCCAGCCCAGCATCAGTATGCGAGTCGATGGGTGCTCAGCATATTTGTAGGCACCACAGGTTTTGATGTTCAGCTCGGACGCTGTCTCGTAGTCGAGGTGTAGCCTATTCATCTATACCGCCTTACCACAGAGTGGCGTTAAAATTCTGATGTTTTCTTGAATTGATTCTTCAAGTGTGAGTGCGTGAGGCAGCTTTACTCCGTCTTTGTGAGTTACGATTATCCTCCCATCTTCATATCTAGCATTAGTTATTGGGATCTCAATAAATTCAGTTATATCCGACCCCGTGTAACACCTCTCGTAAACCTCAGGGCCAACAGATAGCGCTCCACACGAAATGTCAACAACAGTCCATTTATCTTTGGCGTATATGTAACCAAGTATTGCCCGCATGTCATACCACCTTAGTGTCAAATGATTCAGTGTCTTTGTCATCGCGGAATCTTAAGAACGTGACAGCGTACCTGAATGACCCTGAGTCAAACAATTCTTTATATTTAACCTCGATCAGTCGACCGACATACTGCTCAGGGTTGTCAAACAGTTCCACACGCTTGTCAGCCTTGAACGCAGTGACGTTGCCGTATGCAGTCTCGAACCCACCAAGGATTCCCTTAGGATTCTTATGCTTATCTAGTTGCTCGAACCAGCCCGTGACGAACACATCCGCAGTGGACTCTGGCTTGACTCGATACCACATGTCGTTAGTTCTCAGCACAAGGCCCTCGTATCCTTTGGCCAGTGCTTGCTTGAGGTATATCGAGATCATGAGCGGTGTGGGGTTCTCCACTACCGCGACGTGAAGGCGGGGGTCAACTCGGTGCCTGTTACCCATGAAGTCCTCAAAGTCCAGCGGGTACACCATGTCGGCTGTCAGGCAGCCAGGTACGGGGTCGTGTAACTGCATTGGTGAGTTACTTTTGACGAATGAGCCGGCATACACCTCACAGTCGCCATACACTTTGATCAGGTTCTTGGCGCCGTCACTCAGTGCGATACCCATTCCTGGCGGCACTTTGTTGTTACGGGTGACGAAGCCTTCACGGTTTAGAATCCTGACACCGTCGATCTTGTATGTGATCTCAACGGTTCCCTTGATTTTCTGACCTGAATAGGTCGTCGCTTTTCTGAAGTCTGTCCTGCGTGTCATGGTGTTACTCCCAGTTTCTTTTTAAGTGACACTGTCAGGTGCCGAATACACTCCTCTGTCCCGAAGGCCACAGTGCCACTTAAAAAGGACTCTGCCTTGCGACAGAGCCAAAGGGTCTCTTGAGTTACGCGAACGATGGGCGGATGGCCAGACCTTGATCAATCAACATCTGATCAGTCCAACCGGGTGTCGCCATGTACTGCTCGTATGTCACACCATTGGCTGCTGCCGTCATGACCAGTGCGTTAGGTGCTGCTGGTGCTGCTGGTGCTGCTGGTGCTGGTGCTGCTGGTGCTGCTGGTGCTGCTGGTGCTGCTGGGGCTGCTGGGGCCGCTGGTGCTGGAGCTGCTGGAGCTGCTGGTGTTGGAGCTGCTGGAGCTGCTGGTGTTGGAGCTGCTGGAGCTGCTGGTGTTGGAGCTGCTGGAGCTGCTGGAGCTGGTGCTGCTGGAGCTGCTGGAGCTGCTGGAGCTGCTGGAGCTGCTGGAGCTGCCACTGGTCGAGTGGCCAGACCTTGATCGATCAGCATCTGGTCAGTCCAGCCAGGCGTTGCCATATACTGCTCGTATGTCACACCGTTAGCGGCTGCTGTCATGGTAAGTGGCCCCGCTGCTGGAGCGGCTGCACCGCCTGTCACGCTTGCGAACATCTGCTCTACTGACGGCTTGTTGTCCAGTCGACCCATTGGTGGCTCTTCATTGGTCAGCATCACACCGTTCAACCAGCCACCAATGCCACCGCGACCTTTGGTGTAACCACTGATACCTGCGCTGACGTACACGACTGCACCACTGTGGACTGCGCCGGGGTCAATGATTGGCTGGTGGCCCATGTCCACTACACTCGGCTTGTCATCAGCTTTTGCTGAACAGCTGAACGCATACCAGCCAGAGAAGCGTGGGTCATAGTATTCTTTGCCGTGATATTTAGTATCATATAGGCCGAAGCACTCATCGGTTCCAGTGTAGCCTGATGGGAATGAGTTCAGTTTAGCCGCCTCCACTTCAGCTAGTAAGCCTGCGACTTGTGGGTCGGTCGGTGGTAGCAGTACCACACAACTGAATTTCGCGTCTGTAGCGCCTTTTGCCACTTTAGCGGTGAACAGTGATGGGAATGAGATAATGCCTTTAATTGTAGCCATGGTGTTGATCCTTAAAAGAATGAGATTTCTGGGGTTGCTGGGACGTCAGCAAACATCTGTTTAACAGAGTCTACCTCATTTGTGGTACTTTGTGCAACAGAATGCGCAACTTTTTTCAAAGTAATTTTACCGGCGATCTCGGACACGAAGTCATCTTCGATCTTCTTCTTCTGTGCATCAGTCAGATTACTGGACTTTAACATCGCAGCCACGCTGACAAGTTTCTTAGGGTAGATTTCATCCAGCTTGATGCGACGGCCTTTGAGCATCTTAACGATGTCTTCTTCCGATGCGTTCCACTCACGGGTGCTATTACCAGGGAGCATCGCATAGCCACTGACGTGCTGGCCTTGCTCGATGCGAGTCTGGATCTCACTCTCACACTTATCGAATGCAGCCATCAGTGCGTCTTTGGCACTTAGCAACTCGGACAGCTGCTCGTTTGTCAGCGTTGTGGGGTCGGCGACGACCTTGCTGATGTACTCAAACGCTGAGGCGTCTGACGCGATTACTTCTGTATTACTCATAGTCTTCACCACTTGAATTGATTGTTCTGTAGCAGTCACACAGTGACCGCCCCTTTTAGGATTCGCTTTACACCATTGGCAGTGCTTACCGCTGCGGGTCGGTGCGTCCGGGTTATCAGTTTCTTTTGCGGCTTCGTTCATCTCTGCCAGCCTTTGCATGACTGCCTCGACAGATATGTTGTCGTCAGGTCGCTTGCTGCACTGGTATCTGATGACTGGGTTCGTCTTTGGCTGGATTATCGCCATACGACAATCGAGCACTTTATGGTGTAACCCAATTTTACCGCCGAGATACGAGATCAGCTGAGTGTTATCCTTAGCGTTCACCCATCCGCGACCATCTTTATAGTCAGCTGCTTCGAGGAACCACACGACCCCTTCAGCATCTATCGCTGTGATGGTGATGTCGCATGTGCCCCACCAATCAGTGCGGCCAAATAGTGCGCCTGGGTCAGATGTTGACTCCGACTCGACAGTCACTGTGCAGTGTGGGTACTCGGCTTTTAGCTCGTTGACTCTGCGCTGTATGTAGTCGAGACACATCTGTACTCGATTGATCCGTTCGATGCCCACCAGCCAACCACTGCGTTGATCTGGGTGGTTAGCGCCGATGATTTGCTGATCGTATTGGATCGCGAGTACGTTGTTCTCCATACACATTTCGAGCAGGAGATGGCTGCCTGTCCCATCAATAGCCGCTTCTCCAGCGACATCGACATAGTTAGCTTCCTCACGCACCGAACCAGGGCAGTTCGGCCATCGGTGGTTAGAAGGCCCTAGTCGGGCGTGACCAGCCATTACGCAGAGATCGCTTGTACTGTGGCCAGTAGCTGCTGACCTTGTTCAGAACTGAGTGACGCTACTGATGACACACCCATGTCGGCCATCGCCTTGTCAATACCCTCGCGGGACCCCAGTCGACCAAACTCCACAACTAAAGCCGCGTTCAGTTCTTCAGGAGTCAAGCCGCCTGTTGCTGGAGCTGCTGGAGATGCTGGAGCTGCTGGAGCTGCTGGCGCTGCTGGCGCTGCTGGAGCTGCCGGAGCCGCAGGTACTTCAGCGCGGGTTGCTAGACCTTGTGAGATCAACAGCTCGTCAGTCCACCCCTCCGTCGCCATGTAGGCCTCATATGACACACCAGCGGCAGCGGCTGTCATGACTAAAGGTGCTTTGACGGGAGCGGCAGGTGATGGTTTAGGAGCTGCTGGTTTAGGAGCTGCTGGTTTAGGATCTGCTGGTTTAGGAGCTAGCTTAGCTGCTGGCTTATCTACGGAGTCGGTTTTTAACTCAGGCTGCAACCGGTTAGCTAGGTCGATCAACAGCTCCGCACCACGGACTTCCGTTTTTGAGTGAGATAGCATCACTGAGCCTAGTTGTAGGATTAGATCATTTGACATCGTATAGTTCTCCTAATTGAGATTTCTGTTCTTCAGTTGGGATGATGCGCAGACGCCCATCGTTAAAAGCGGTAATCATTTCACGAAGCATTAACTGGTAGGGTTTACCTGTTACACGCTCCGACTTCTTTTGGAATTTTTCAAGGTCATCCTGTGACATGCGCATTCGCAAGTCACCGTCTAACGTTGTTTTATCGTCGTTGGTAGCCATAGGGGTTCCTCGTTTAGGTGGTGCAATTATAGTGTGACAATTTCGTACAAGTCAACACTTTTGTTTGACAATGTGGGTCATATTATATAAATTGATTTCACACAGCAACAATGCTTAAATTTAAACGCGGCTTATCTCAGACCGATCATCCGAGAGACAGCTCACTCTGACCGGGTTGCCGCAGTCATTAAGGTCAGAAACATTATGAAGGTCAGTATCCATGTCACTAAACATTAGTAATAAAGAATTCATTGACGCTCTTTTCGGTGAAGATGCGCCGTGGTGTCACGTCACAGACTTCCCTCATGATCCTGGTAACATACCCAAAGACCAGCACTTGATCGCGTGGAAGGGGGATTATTTCTCTCGCTATCACATGCGACCTAATACTAATCAGTATTTCACCATTAGCAACTTCTACTGTGATGATGAGCAGCAAGCGCGTCGTCGTAAGGCCCTATTCAGGCATACGCCTGTGATCGTACTGGACGACGTAAAAGAGAAGCTGTCCATGGTTGAGGTGAGTAAGCTGCCCCAGCCGTCGTGGATACTGGAGTCATCAGCTGGATCAGAGCAGTGGGGTTATATATTAGACACTCCCTGTACAGACCGTGGTCGTGTTGAGAACTTGCTCGACGGGCTGGTGGCTAATGGATTAGCGCCTGAGGGTCGCGATCCTGGTATGAAAGGTGTGACCCGTTATGTGCGTCTGCCTGAGGGCATCAACAACAAGGCCAGTAAGCTGGTGAACGGCCAACCTTTTAAATGTCACATCACACACTGGCAACCCTTCAACAGGGTCACCCTCGAACAACTAGCGCAGCCTTTCGATGTCGACCTCGATGCGGCTCGTCGAGAGTCCCGTGTCGATGGGGCTGCTGACGTCTCGGATCACCCGCTGATCAACATCCCCGACATCATTCAAATCAAGGAGGTCCGCAGTGATGGACGTTTTGATATTACTTGCCCGTGGGTTGATGAGCATACTGGTGCTGACGATAGTGGGTCGGCAGTATTTACGAATGCTGACAACTCAATCGGGTTTAAGTGCCATCACGGTGCGTGCCAGCATCGCACTGGGGCTGACCTACTTCGTTTTATCGACAATAAGCAGCCTACGTTTAGCACTAAGCTGAAAAACTGGCAGGTGATGCGTGAGCTGAGTGCTTTCTCTGCACCCTCATTCATGGACCCCATCCCCGCACCGGTTACGGCTCAGGCCATCCAAGAACTTGAGACCCCTGTCCCCGTCGCGCTTGTGAGCTTCCTCGACCCTGTGCCTGTTGCACCCGCAGTGGTTGAGCAGGTTGACCCTGATGCGTTGCGGTTGTTCTGTGACAATCTTCGTCGACAGCTACCAGGTACTAGTGAGCAGCGTGAGATGGCGTCCAAGGTACTGAAGATCACCGATGATCTCCCTAAGATGGAACAGAAGCACTGGCATGAGGTTGTCATCGACATCATGCGCTGGAGTAAGGCCGACTTTAAGGACATCATCGCTGACCTGCGCAAGACTTGGTATGGTGACAAGATCAGCGCGTCAACCTTCTATGATAACGTGGTGTTTGTTAAGGAGTTAAACCAATTTTACGACTGGGACTCTCGCATCTTCTTCAGCACTGAGGCCTTCCAGAACAGTTTCGCTCATGAAGACGCTGAGGCGCGCAAGATTGCCCTGCAAGATGGCCGTGTCAAGAAGGTGGATCGACTCGACTATGCCCCTATGAAACCTCGCGTATTCGTCGAGAAAGGCTGTCGCTATGCGAACACGTGGTGTGAGTCTACTCAGTCGAAAGGTGTCGCGGGTGATCCTAGTCGATGGGTGAACCACTTTGACGCATTAGGCTGGAGTGAGCACCGTAAACACATTGAGCAGTGGATGGCCTTCACGCTGAGACATCCTGACCGCAAGATAAACCACATGCTACTGTTAGGTAGTGGCGAGGGTTGCGGTAAAGACTTCCTATTGTACCCGCTGATCAATGCGATGGGTGAGAACACCGAGACGATCAGTGGTGAGGACCTGCTGTCAGGCTTCAATGACTTCCTGTTATCCACAAAATATTTACACATCAATGAGGCTGAGCTGGGTGACCGTCGTGAGGCGTTGGCCGTTAGTAACAAGCTGAAGCCGCTGGCTGCCGCTCCTCCTGAGACCCTGCGTGTCAACCAGAAAGGGATCAAGGCCATCAAGATACGTAACGTGGTGAACTCCACCATGACAACCAACAGCGTGATGCCTCTGCGGCTGAACGGCCCTAGTCGTCGTTTCTATGCGATATGGTCTGACCTCAACCCTCGTGACAAAAATGACAACATGAAGCGTGAGTGGCTTGACTACTGGCAGGACCGCTGGACTTGGATGAAGAATGGAGGATGGGAGGCCGTCGTCGATCACTTGATGAGAATTGACCTGTCCGACTTCAACCCCGATGCTGCGCCTCCTATGACTGAGTTCTTGCGTGAGATTAAAGAGTCGAGCGCGTCACCGATACAGCAGACTATCGAGCGTTTCATCGAGAAACAACACGGTGCCTTTGCTTGCGATATCCTCACATCAGGTGACATGGCTGACACACTGCGTGCTGGTGCGCTGATGCCTGCTGACATGATGACTGATCCTAAATACTTCACCGACCGACGTGTGGGCATGGTCATGAAGGAGTTAGGTCATTACCCTCAAGTCCGCAGTGGTCACGCCCGTCTATGGGTGCTGCGTAGCGAGGAGAAGTATGCACATCTAACATCAACTGAGCTGTACCATGAGTACGAGCGACAGGTGCGTGAGGCTAAAGGTAACCACACACTGTCAATGTTTAGCGATGTTACTTGATACCTGTGGTACTTTGTGTAACACTTAATACTTAATCAATAGAGGTGACGGATATGCAAGAATTTAGAGAACACGATGGCGAGATCAATCGTGAGTTTTATGAAGCGGCTTTCGAAGAGCAACAGCGGGTCATGCACGAGCATATGGAAGCTCGTATGGGCGTTGCCAAAGAGCGCGGCGCGACCTTGGTGCGTCGTGTTGAGAAACTCGGTCGTAATGACCCATGTCCGTGTGATTCAGGTTTGAAGTACAAGAAGTGTTGTATTAGTAAGGCGGTGAGATTATGGAACGATTAACACAAAAGACGGTCGATGAGACGTTCGTCAGGATCAAAGCGGAGTGGGACGGGCTGGTCGCTGCTAGTGGGCTTGCTGAGCTGGAGTTCATCAGGCAAAACCCTGATGGCGTAGCGACTCATTTCTTGGCTAAGTACCAGTTCTGCAAAGAGACGGTTGAAGAAACCAACCTGGAGATGCCTGTGCTGGTAGAGGGTATCGAGATTACACTGGAGCAGAAAGATGTGGGTTAAGAACTGGTTTGGCTCCTATGAACAATGGCGTCTGCGAACGCCTGAACGGTGGGGGGATCACAGCTTCAAATGGTACGCGGAGGACGTCAACGAGCTACTGCGCACCACCATGCTGGAGTTCTAAATTAGCAAGGTAACAATCGAGCCGACATCTTTGTCGGCTTTTTTGTGTTTAACACTTGACTTGTGGAACAATGTGGCACTATACTGCGTTTACAGTAATTAATTAGGAGACGGAACGTGTTAAACGGTACTTATGTAAATCTTGAGGGCAGCTTGACCGAGAGTGTATTGCGAGCGATCCAATGCACCACGGATTTATTCCTTAATCAGTCGGTGGATACTCTGAAGGAGTCAGGTCACCGTTGCCTTTGTGTATCAGATGTCGGCTCTGCTTACACAAGTGACAGCGGCAAGTACTTGAAGCTTGTCGCGCTAGGTGACGTCATCGGCATCCCTCTAGTAGACGCACTGAACGCGGGCGCTACTTACTACTTTCATGGTGACCCTCTCCCTAACGTTGTGGGTAGGTTGTTCTATTCTGATGGGGCTTTTACCGATGGCAATATCAGAGATGAGGTGGGGGTTACTCGCTCAGGTAGGCTCGTGGCGTATAGAGTCTCGACAGCACCAGTTTGTGAGTCGCGAGATGGGGTGGATATCGAGTCCACCATCTTGGTGGCTAAGGTTGGTTTCTTGAGTATGTCGGTAGATGAGTTTCGTATGATGAAGGAGATTAAGTCCGACCTCACAAAACTGAAGGCTAAAGAGTCGAACCTCCCTTACTTAAAAGGCTTGATAGAGGAGTTAGGTCTATGAAGGCTTTAATCACGGTGACGGGTGACGCAGGCGGTGGCATCCTATTCCCGCACATTGACCAGAAGTACACTCGTAAAGGCTTCATCAGTTTGGTTGACATGTACCTCGATGGCATCAGTAATCCTCTGGACTATGGTGACTGCACCAATTGGAAGCTGATCGGTGCCTTCGTATCAGAGCCCGATAACAAACTGGTGGTCAGGTTTGACTACCGGTGGCAGAGTCACCAGCTGGAGTGCAACGTGCCTATCGAGGTTGTGTACATGCGTGGCTGGATCGAGTCCGCATGGCACTGGCTGTGGAAGTGATACAGGAGACAGCGGCGTGGGTCGCAGTGATCTCCCTCTTCTTTCGATCTAAGAAATACGACAATCGATCAGTGGACTTTGTCACTATGATGGCAGTGGCTACTGTGTTTATAACTGCAATGATTAGGAGTTAACCATGGGTAACGAAAAGTATTATGACTATTACATGACTGACGCGGAGACACGTCAGCAGCTTAGCGAAGAGTACAACCGCACAGTTGCTGACGAGCGTGATGCCCTGTTAAAGCAGTTGGCTGCTGACACTGGCTGCATCGCGTGGCGTTTCTTCAGCTCGTTGGGGGCTGGTGACTACATCGGTGACCTAGTGTATCCGATTGATCACGAGATCGTCGGCATGAAGCACATCAAAACGGTCGACACTCAGTGGCACGAGAAGCAGAAGGTCGCATGTGTTCGTGGTAAGCGGAACAGTAAGGTGGGTAACGCTTTCAACGTACCCATCGACGAGTGCAACAAGAAGCTAAAGACGCTCCCGAAGTACACGCAGTGGTTGATTCAGAAACTGGGTGTCATGCGCACGGGCCTCGGTGGTCCTAGTCCTCGTGGGTTCGGGACTTCGATGCTTCAGACATACGGCGGTCACGCTGCTGGTGTGATTGTGGTGGCTATACCTAATGACAAGAGTGAGCGGCACGGGGAGATTGAGATCCCTGATTGCCTGACACAGATCACCTATGGCGAATTTTATGATATGACGGAGAGCGACGATGGAGATTGAATTCTATTACAAATCAAGTGGCACAGCGGTCCTACCTGGTGAGGCTGAGTATGCCGTTCTACACGGTGAGGTGTTCGTGTATAACGAGGGTATCCTTGAGGAAGCGGTCAGCGTGGGCTGGCGTGTGCCTGCTTACGATGCTGCTTACACTGAAGCGCGTGACCTTGCGACTGTGTTACACCGTGTCCACTACAGCACCGAGTCACCAAACTTTGCGCTGTGTGATAGTGCTGCCGGTATCATCACACAGATTGATAACATGGTGTCAGGCTTGAGGCGGTGTGACGAGCTGGAGGAGCAGATCGCTCGTCTGCGTGTCATCATAGAAGAGCGTGAGGCGACTATCGATTCCCTTGATCCTGTGATTGGCGCCTCTGGCGAGTGGAGAGATTAGTATGACTAACACAACCGCATTGGGTAAAGCGCTGTTCAATTCCATTAGGAACTTCAGTAATGTGCGCCCGTTCAAACAGTTCAAGGTGACCATCTACGTGCATCAGCGGTTCCTCTTCGCAATGTATAATGAAGGACTCTACCCGAGTGACTCAGATACTTTCGAAGGGCATCCCGTGTACCTGGTGACTGACGAGCGTCATCCTAATTTTAAAATAGTAATAGAGGAGAAATAGATATGATTATGTTTATTTTAGGGGATGGGCGTACTGCGGAGTCTCGTCGTGTGGCGAACGCAATCGGTGGCTCTTATGAACGTCTCACTCACGTCGAGTTACTGGATGACTTCACTCGGGGTCGTGTGTTATCAAAGCGACCCTCTACCCTGATCGTGGATGCGTCCCTAGCTGGGGTGTCAACTACTCGGGAGCTGGGCGAGTGGCTGCGTCACGTGGTCCGTTATGGCAAGGTGCATGGTGTGCTTAAAGGTCAACCGGTGTTCACCATTGATACGCCGAACATCATCGTGACGGGTGACAGCGTTACTCAGTTACTCGACCTCAGAGCTAAACAGCCTTACGCGCCGATCATCAACATGGGTCCTGGTTACGTTGACACACGCATCAGGGTTATAGGAGTACCTGATGCTCGTACACGCCATCTACGTCCTATAGACCCTGTAGATGTAGCGGTACTCGCACGCATGGGTGTGGATCAGTTCTCTAAGATGTACCAATGTAATTGGGTCGACACGCCTTCCAGTGTGGATCGCGACAAGCTGTTCCATGATCCGTCTGTCAAACTCCTTACTGATGAGTATCGGATGCTAGTCCCGGCCGCAGAAGCTGCGCTCAGTGACTTATCCGGCCTATTACGAGACCAGAGATGCGACCCAGATGACGGGTCATTCAAGTACGATGGTCAGTCTGCTCACGAGCTGCAAGCCATTCTTGACAAGGTGAAGTCTGATGCGGTTCCCGACGCCTAAGAAGTCGTACAGTGCGAGGCTGGTGGGTGTGTGGCAGAAGCGTCGTGAGCGTGGTGACTCGTGTGCCGCCATCGGCAAGGACTACGGACTGTCTGCCCATGTGATCCGTGTCAACACCAGTCTCGAACGTAAGCTGGTGACAGCGAGCGACGTGGTGCGCTGGCAGGATCGTCGTGATGAAGGTGAGTCGTGTGCCTCCATCGCGAAGTCGGATGGTTTCTCGTCCGAGATTGTGAGACGCTACACGGATGGGCCTGTTGTACCTGATGATGCAGTGCCTCTGTATAAAGTGCGACACGTGAAAGATTTTACAAAGGAATTCCCAATAACAGTCAACGGCGTGGTCGTTGGCTACTTTAAACCAAAAGGTGATGATAATGGACTTTAATGAATTAGCGAAAGAAATCTATGCACAAAATAAAGCAGTCGGCTGGTGGGACAACCCTGACCGCTGTAAGTTAGAAGCGTTGCAACTGGTTAGCACTGAGATCGCTGAGGCGACTGAAGCGGAGCGCAAGGATCTGATGGATGATCACCTGCCTCATCGTAAAGGTGGTGAGGTGGAGCTAGCTGATGCCTTGATCCGTGTGCTCGACATGGCGGGTGCTTATGGTTGGGGGCACATTGACACTGACACGGCTGTCGAAGAGTTTAACCGTGACTTCGGCGAGGCCACCATTGGTACTAAGCACTTCACGCTCACCATGCTGACGTCGTTACTGGGTACCGTGCTGGATGACTCTGTCGACGAGGTTGATTTGTATTACAGTATACTGGTGGACGTGATATGTCGAGTAGCGGAGATGCAGGGCTACGACATCGAGTCTGCTATGAGAGAGAAGCTGGTGTATAACGCTCAACGGGCTGATCATAAGCGGGGGAACAGAGCTAAAGAGGGCGGTAAGAAGTTCTAAAACATTGATACTGAGTTGCAAAGGGTCGCTTTCGAGCGGCCTTTTTTGTTTGTGTCATCGTTGTGTCATCGTTGTGTCATGTCGTGAATAATGTTGATGTTGATACTGTGTGTCACAGATACTGTGTGTCGAATACTGCAAATGACACGGATACTGCGCAGTGAGACTGCGGATGCAGTGTGACTGTGTTGCTGATACTGCATGTGTTGCTGATACTGCGGAAATCGATGACACAACGATGACACAACGGGCCTTTTGTGTCATGACTTAACCTCTTGATTTATAAGAAGAAAGTGCAAATCGATGACACAACGAAAAAGTTTGTGTCATCACTTAAACCTATGATTTATATAAGGAAATCAGGGATCGATGACACAACTCTTCTTTTTGGAGGAGCTCAAAGTTATAATTTCGAAGATACGTGAAATCAATAGGTTTGCGTTGGTGGAGTTCTGTCATGCGTCATGCGTCATGTCGCGGATACTGCATGATATTTGTCGCGAATACTGCATTACCACACTGTCAGCGTATGGTGTATCATCTGAGTATTGGACTAACACTGTGTGAGAATCGAAATGAGAAGAGTGACGCTTTTAGACGAGTTAAAACTGCCACCTAAAGAGGCCAACTTTGTGGTGGAGTACGTGAAGGACTTTGCACCGCGCCGAGCAGCGGAGGCATCTGGTTACGCAGCGGACACAGGCTACTCTCTGCTACAGAAGCCAGAGATAACCAATGCAATAGAGTACATCATCCAGCAGAGGCTTGAGGTCAACATGATTGATGCTGACTGGTTACTGGGTGAGATGGTGGACAACCACCTTATAGCAAGGCAGCACGGCAACATCACAGCCAGCAACACAGCCCTTAACATGGTGGGCAAGCACAAGCGCATTGACGCCTTCGCTGCTGACAAGATAAAGGTCACCACTGACGCTGATGTCATTGATAGGCTAGCGGCTGCGAGGCGGCGTATGAGAAAGCCTGACGAGGATGACGAGCCGAGTTTCATGTGATAGGCTTCAGTCTGCCCGCTCCACCTTGGAAGCAATGACAGCACGTCACCCTGTCGGTGCGTGGTGGAGTGGGCCCATTTACTTGGTGACGAGTATGGTGACGCATGTCTGATATCGATATTCAACTCGCTGACGAGGTCAGCAAATACTACGATGACCCTCTCGGCTTCGTCATGATGGCGTTCGAGTGGGGCGAGCCTGGTACACCGCTGCAAGGCTTCGATGGCCCTGATGCGTGGCAGATAGACATCCTCAATACTATCGGCGGCGCAGTTAAGTCACGAGCGTTCAATGGGGTTGATCCCGTTGACCCTGTACAGGTTGCTGTGTCATCAGGCCACGGTATCGGTAAATCAGCACTATCTGCGTGGCTGATCCTGTGGATCATGTCAACACGACCAAATTCCAAAGGCGTGGTCACCGCTAACACGGGGGATCAGCTCAAGACTAAAACCATGTCCGAAGTGTCTAAGTGGCGCAGTCGCTGCATAACAGGGCACTGGTTCAACATGAACGCGATGAGCATCGTACACAGAGCCTACCCCGACTCGTGGCGGGTAGATGCACAGACATGTCGAGAAGAGAACTCTGAAGCATTCGCAGGCCTACACGCAGCAGACTCCACACCGTGGTATTTATTCGACGAAGCGTCAGCCATCCCTGAGAGGATATGGGAAGTAGCTAAGGGTGGTCTGACTGATGGTGAGCCGATGCACATATGTTTCGGCAACCCAACGCGGAACAGTGGGTCATTTTATGAGTGTTTCAGGAAGAACAGTCATCGATGGATCACCAGACAGATAGACAGTCGTACAGCCAAGATGACAAACAAGCGACTGATTCAGACATGGATCGAGGACTTCGGAGAAGACAGTGACTTCGTCAAGGTGCGTGTGCGAGGCATGTTCCCTCATGGCGGCGATATGCAGTTCATACCGAGTGACGTGGTGTATGATGCTATGCGACGTGGATCAGGAGCATACCTTGGTGATGATCCGTTGATATGTGGCATCGACATGGCACGCGGCGGTGATGATAACTGCATGATCCAATTCAGACGAGGTAAGGACGCCAAGTCAGAGAAGGTGTACAAGATACCTGGTGAGAAGTCACGTGATTCGATGAAGGTTGTGTCGCTTCTCACCATGATACTGGATAGGCACCTACCTGATGTCACGTTCATGGACAAGGGGTCGATGGGTGGGCCTGTTGCGGATAGGCTCAGGCAGCTCGGATACCACGTCATAGATGTTGGTTTCGGTGACAATGCAGCGGACGTCAAGCACTTCAAGAGTCGCACAGCGGAGATGGGGTCGCACTGTCGACAATGGCTACTCGATGGGGGAGCAATCCCCAATGATCCGCAGCTTGAGACAGAACTGACATCACGTGAGTTCGGACACAATGACAAGGACCAGCTCGTACTTGAACGCAAGAAGGACATGAAGAAACGACTAGGTGTATCTCCTGACTGGGCAGATGCGTTGTATTTGACATTCGCGGAGCCTGTGCCAAAGAGGGAGACACCACGCGGCCATCTGGACCACAGCCCCCATGTGCGCAATAGAGAGCGGAAGGACTACAACCCACTTGACAGCATGGACTCGGATGAGTACACATAGGGCATTAATATGCTATCATTCGATTAAATGACAATAGGAGATAATACCATGTGTGGAGGCTCACCATCGGCACCGCCACCGCCACCAGTGGCATCAGAAGCACCAGTGGCACCTGAAACAGCGACAGCATCGGAGTCGGAAGCCGACAGGGATAGACGTCGCCGTGCATCAGCAGCAGGGCAGGCTGGTGGCAGGAGCACCATACTGACAGGCCCACGAGGTGTAACAGACAGTACGGCTGCAACTACAACTAAGACTCTCTTAGGGGATTAACATGCCTACAGGTATCGCTAACCTCGACACGACCCAATACGTCAAGATCAACCAAGGGCTGAACCCCATGATCCTGCAATCGAATAGGGATCAGGTCAGGGTAGCACTGTCGGAAGTCAAACCTGCAAAAGGGAACACAGCGTTCCACCAGTTGTGTGGCGGTGATGCACCTCTGTACCTGAGAACCATAGACACTAATGTGTGGGCGATTGCGTTGACAGAGAGTGCGTCGTTGACGGTCACCGAGTTCACTGGGGGAGAGTCGGGTGAGAACCCCGTCGACACACTCCAAGAGTTCGCGGTGTTGATGCTCGAACAGCTCAGTTTGGTGACATCGAACCAGCGTGATACCCTTAGACAAATGGAGATGCTCAATCTTAGGATAGAGGAAGCATTCGAAACTGATATAGATGAGGTATATTTAAATGTCCCATGTGATTAAGTCAGGACGATCAGGCAACACGGCAGACGTCGATGGCGAAGGTAGACTATTGACGAAGTCGGTGTCAGAAGACATCAGCGTCGATAGCGCCCTCAAAGGGCAGGCGTTCTTCCTAACGTCAGGCGTGATCGAACTCACGTCAGACACGGAGTCCCAACTGATCTACGTCAAGAACAATGACACAGTTGACTGGGTACTGCGTGACTTCAACACAGTGGTGAATCAATCAGTAGGTGCCCCGGATATTGAGATCATGACACGGTTCACCATAAACCCTACCAGCGGCTCGATACTGAGTGGACCCGACTCCATACCTGCGAACCTTAACCTCGGTGACTCTAAGTCACTAGCGGGGATCTTCAAGACAGGTAGCGAGGGATCAACTGTCTCGGGCGGCATTAGTGTGCCACAGAACATGTACCTACCTAACCGAAACAACCCCGCAGCGTCAGCAAACCCGATTATATTAGCGCCGGGCACCAGTTTCGCTTTTTCCATTGAACCAGCAACAAGTAACACATCGGTGAAGGTTGTATTCAATGCCACCGTGTACCGTGATATGACAGGGGCGTGATATGAAGATAACAGGACCGAACGGTCGAGTTGTAGAGGTTGACCTAGAGAACAGACTACTTGTCAACGCAGTATCTGTGACCGAAGACAAACACCTTAATACCGAGTCAAAGTATTGGTCAGTCTACGCAAGTGAGACCACGCCAGGCACTAACGACTATTTCTTCTATCTAAAAAACAATGGCCTCAAAGACCTGTACCTCACAGATGTACGAATCAGCAGCAGCGTCAACCTGAATACGATGTACTATGAGCAGGTATCAGGATTGGCCGCAGGCGGCAGTGACGCACAAGTGACAAGCAGAAACATAGGCTCCCCTAGACAGATCGGCGGCGATGTGCTCAGTGGCAGCAACATCACAGGACTCACACCGCTGGGCGTGTTGTTTTTCCAGAAGTGCGATGTGCTCAGTCGCGGGTATCACCTAAGAACTAGCAGCAACATCATCATACCGCAGGGACAGGCAATAGCATTCAGGTCAGCACTTGCGGCACAGATTGAGATGGTCGTGTCTATCTCTGAGGCAGAGTGATGTCAACTCCTACAGTCATTAAGGATCACAAAACAGGCCAAGCGGCAAGGGTGACTGAGTACGGGCAGCTGGTAGTTGCGCCACTCGCATATAGCACACCCGTCGAGGTCACTATGTCGGCAGCAGGTACGATCTACAACTTCATAGAGCCTTCTGCGGGACAGAGTGTCGTGATCACGGATATCGTCGTCAGTGCGGATAAAAGTGTCAGTTCTACAACACCAGCTGAGATAAATATCTATGAAGCGGATGCGCCCGACGGGCCGGTGTCAGTAGCGAACATCGTCACACCGCAACTGGTGAGATCGGACAACTTCATACTGACGGGATTGAATCTACTGGTGCCAGAAGGGTTGTGGGTCAACGCGACCACCGATGACGCCACCATAAAATTGACAATCATGTTTTACAGAGTACCAGTTGAGGTGAACGCATAATGCCGACCATACAGAGTTATAATAAAAGGCTTGAAGCACTCAGGTCGGAGCGCTCGTCATTCATACCTCTGTGGCGTGAGCTGTCGGATTACCACCTAGCGCATCGAGGCAGGTTCCTCACGTCTGACCGCAACAAAGGCTACAAGCGCAACACTAAGCAGATTAACAACACGTCACGCCTATCGTCGCGCACACTGGCGTCGGGCATGATGTCTGGCATCACATCACCTGCGAGACCTTGGTTTAGGCTATCGAGCGGTGACAGTGGGCTGGATGATGCTCAAGCAGTGAAGCAATGGCTGCATGATGTTCAGGACATCATGTACAAGGTGTTCTCTCAATCGAATACGTACAACTCACTCCACCAGCTGTACTCTGAGCTGGGAGTGTTCGGTACCGCTGCGATGGGAGTGTATCAAGACTTTGATAACGTCATCTGGTGCAAACCCTACACTGTTGGCAGCTACATGATGGCACTGAACAGTAAAGATGTAAGCGACACGTTTTACCGTGAGTACGAGATCAGTGTCGCTCAGTGCATCAAGCAGTTTGGTGAGGAGAACGTCAGCCAGTCTGTGAAAGAGCAGTGGGAGAAGGGCAACAGTGAGGCGTGGGTCAAAGTAGTCCATGCAATTGAGCCTAACGATGACCGTGATGGAAACAGCCCACTGGCGAAGGACAAGCGCTGGCGAAGTGTCTACTATGAAGCGAAGAACGGCACGAAGGAGGGGACTGAGAAGTTTCTGCGTGAATCGGGTTTCGATGACTATCCGATACTGGGTCCACGTTGGGATGTTACGGCAGAGGACGTGTATGCGTCAGATTGCCCAGGCATCACCGCGTTGGGCGACACCAAAGCGTTGCAATTGGCTGAACGTCGTAAGTACCAAGCCCTAGACAAGATCGTCAGCCCACCACTCCAAGGCCCATCAGCCCTGAAGAACAAACTTAATGGGGGCGCAGTAGGCGCTAACGATGTCATATGGCACGACGCAAACGGCGAAGGCCTGCGCAGCATCTATGACTATCGACCGGATATAAACGCCATTAAAGGCGAGATCATGGACACTGAGAGACGCGTACAGAGAGCGTTCTATGAAGACCTTTTCTTGATGCTCGCACAGACAGACCGTCGACAGATCACAGCGCGTGAAGTGGCAGAGAAACATGAGGAGAAGCTCCTTATGCTAGGACCTGTCCTTGAACGTCTTCATAACGAGCTACTGGACCCATTGATCGATAGAACATTCAACATCTTACAAGCTAACGGGGTGCTGCCCGTACCACCACCTGAGCTACAGAACAAAGACTTGAACGTCGAGTATGTATCAGTGCTAGCACAAGCACAGCGGTTAGTCGCCACTGGTGCAGTCGACAGGTTGACCGCGTTTGTGGGTCAAGCTGCTCAGATATGGCCTGAAGCACGTCACAAAGTAAACATCAACCGTGGAGTTGATGAATACGCGGAATCACTCGGTGTAGACCCGTCAATGGTTCGCAGTGATAGTGAGGTCGAGGCACTCATGCAGGCGGACGCGCTACGAGCTCAGCAGGCACAGGCGATGGCTACGGCACAGCAAGGGGTCGACATGGCTAAGACAGCGTCAGACACTAATATGAGCGAAGACAACGCACTCGGGGCTGTCATGCAAAGAGCGGGGATAGGGTAGTGGGTGACGTCAATGAAGCGCGTGAGTTGGAAATACATGCCATTCGTAATATAATGAAAACTGAGAACGGCAGAGACTTTATGTGGCGATGCTTGGAGAACTGCGGTACATTTAACGGTACATTCGACGCAGACACTCACCAGCACGCTTTCAACGCTGGTAAGAGGAGCCACGGGTTGTGGCTCGATGCAGAGCTGCGAGAGACTGCTACCAATGATTATTATAAGATGATAAAGGAACACTGTGATGGGTGACGTAACCGGTGTACAAACAGAAGCGGAAAGCACTGAAACCGTGCTGACAGCAACTGATAACACAGATTCTACTGCGGCGACTGATTCAGGTGCCGTGGCTGAAACCACCAGCGACACTGATGTGACAAGCATCGATGACGCTGGTGTACAGACTGATGCAAGTAGTCAGACAACTCCTGACACCTATGCCGACTTTGCTATGCCAGAAGGGGTCACCGTTGACTCTGCCTTGCTGACTGAGGCGACGCCACTCTTCAAAGAGTTGGGTCTCTCTCAGGATCAAGCGCAGAAGCTCGTGGACTTCCAAGCGAAGCAAGTCCAGGCGGGTTCAGCGAGACAGGTTGACACTTTCAATCAGTTGATGAACGACTGGCAAGAACTGTCAAAAAATGACAAAGAGTTCGGCGGCGACAAATTCGAAGAAAGTGTCGGTGTCGCTCGTGCTGCAATTGACAAGTTCGGAACGCCAGAACTGAAGCAACTGCTGGAAGAACACGGTGTGGGCAACCACCCTGAAGTCATCCGGTTACTGGTTAAGGTTGGGCGATTGACGTCTGAAGACGTACCTGGTTCGCAAACAGCACCGTCGTCTAAGGCGCAGGATCGCGTATCACTACTTTACCCAACGACATAACGCCTAACTAATTTTGAGGTGAAACATGGCTACTATAGGAAACAGTTTTGTCGACTTAATCGACATCTACAAGTCACAGGATGGGATGGGCAATTACGTCCCAGTCATCGAGATGCTGATGGAAATGAATCCGATTCTGGACGATGCCATCGCCGTCGAGTGTAACAAAGGTACAACTCACCTACACACAGTGCGTGCGGGTCTCCCTGACGTGACGTGGGGTAAGCTGTATCAAGGTATCCCTAACAGCAAAGGTAAGACATCGCAGGTGGAAGACACCACAGGTTTTGTCGAAGGTCTCAGCACGGTAGACAAGCGCTTGTTGGACCTGTCCTCTAATGAGGGCGCTGTGCGATTATCTGAAGCACAGGCATACCTTGAGTCGATGGCACAGGAAGTAGCAACCAAAGTGTTCTACGGTAACTCAGCCACTGACCCTGAAGAGTTCATGGGCCTGGCTCCTCGCTTCAATGACCTGTCAGCAGCAAACGGTGGTCAGATCATCGATGCAGGCGGTACTGGTGCGGATAACACGTCGATCTGGTTCGTAACATGGGGCGATAACCAATGTAACCTCATCTACCCTAAAGGCACTCAAGCGGGTGTTCAGCGTGAAGATATGGGCGAGCAACGTGTGTTAGACGGCAGTGGTAACGCATACTACGCTAAGGAAGAAAAATTCACCTGGCACGTAGGCATGGCAGTTAAAGACTGGCGTTATGTGTCACGCATCGCGAACATCGATGTCAGTGATCTAGCAGCAGGTACAGTGAAGCTGTATGACTTCATGCGCAAAGCCTACTACAAGCTTCAGAACCGTCGAGTTGCTGGTGGCAAGATGGCGATCTACTGCAACCGTGAAGTGCTTGAAGCGCTGGACGCACTGGCAACTAACGCGGGGGCATCCGACAGCTTCGTTCGATTGAAGCCGATGGAGATCGAAGGTAAGGAAGTATTGACTTACCGTGGCATCCCTATCCGTGAGTCTGACTCTGTCATTAACACTGAAGCGCGAGTGGTTTAACCCACTCGATAATCCATTAGATTAGGAGATCCATCATGATCTTTTCAGCACAACAAACATTCTCAGATGATCAAGCGATCACGGCGAGTGCGGACTCCACCAATGTGATCGACCTCGGTGTACCTGGTACACCATTCGGAGCGGTCGCACCCTTGAATCGTGATGTGGGTAAGGGGAACAAGATTCCGATCCTGATCCAAGTCACTGAAGCATTCAATAACCTGACCAGTTTAGAGTTCAAGATCTCGACTGGTGCCACAACTGCATTAGGTACGACTGTCATCAGTAAAGTGATTTTACTCGCGGACTTAACGGAGGGATATCAATTTCCCGTCGAAGTGTTGCCGAACGAGATCACTGAGCGATACCTCGGCATAGAGTACGTAGTAGTGGGGACCGCACCGACGCTAGGCAAGGTTACCGCAGGTATTACCATGGGCAACCAGACAAACGTCACCGGTGCTTAATTGATGAATTTATGGTGGGGCACGGCCCCACCTTTGTCGGAGTAACGATATGCCAAGCTATAAAGTAGTCGGTAAAGGGTTCCACGGCGGTAAGATGTACGACCCAAAAGGTAAACGCCGAGAACTACATACAGACAAACCCTTCCCGTCGAAGGGCGGTAAAGAGAACGTACCTTCGTGGCTTGAGGCGGCTGAGGAGTTGACACCTCAACAGGTTTCTGCTCGTAAAGCAGCCGCAACGAGAGCCGCCAACGCAGCCCAGAAAAAAGCCGAAGAAGACCAGAAAGCGATCACGGAAGCGTCGTTCCTTGGTGAAGGCGAAGTCGCTAACACTAGTGCTGTTGAAACCCTATAGAGGTGACCCATGCCTGAAGATCAAGTTAAGATCAAAAAAGAAACTCATGAGTCTGACGACATGGTTCGCAGTTCCGACGATGGATACTACCCTTATGGGACCAGCCTAGACTTCGACGATGATATGATCGAAGAGTTGGGAGCTGAGAACCTTGCAGTAGGAGACGTCGTCGAAGTCAGGGCGTTCGCGTTTGTGAATCGAAAATCGGAGCACACCAGCACCGATCACAGCAGCAAGTCACTGGGTTTACAGCTGACGTCGGTGAAGCTGAGCAGAGAGACGGGCGACCGTGTTGAGCAGCTTTATGGCCCTAACTCGTAGCGAGGTGACACATGGCTTCTGATGTCGAGATATGCAACTTTGCCCTAAGTAACATCCGCGCTGGTAGTATCAACTCATTCAATGAGAACAGTGTACAGGCTCAAGTGTGTAAGCTTAAATACAACATACTACGGGATCGATGTCTGCGGGAAATACCGTGGCAGTTCAACCACATGATAAAGCCCCTCGCATCGGTGACAGCAGACGTGTTTAACTGGGCGTATACGTACTCGTACCCGGTTGATTGTCTGAAGATTCGCAGGCTCATAGGTTCTTACGAAGAAATCCCCGCTGGAAGTGCGGACGTAGCGTCGAGGCTGTTGGACAGCCGCGTCCTGCCTGTGAGAGGTTTTCGCCAACAGATACCTTACGAAGTGTTCAACGTAGACGGTGTGAAGCTGATAGGGTCTGATCAACCTGACCTACGTATAGACTTCGCAGGCAAGATTACAGACCCAAACTTGTTCAGCGATGACTTCATCATGGCGTTGTCACATCTGATATCGTCAGAGGTAGCCATACCAATTGTGGGAGCCGAACTGGGTAGAGCCTTGAGAAACGACTCTCTGCAATTATATAAGCAATATCTGGCATCAGCGCTTGCATCAGATATGAATGACCAATACCTTGAAGCGAGAGAAAGCGACTTTGTCACAACTAGGAATTAGGCCATGCCACAAACCATTCAACGTAGTTTCACAGCAGGGGAGATAACACCAGCCCTTCAGTCTCGCGCAGACCTCACCAGTTACGCCAATGGACTCAACCTGTGTAAGAACTTTTTTGTAAGAGCGCAAGGGGGAGCGTACTCCAGACCAGGACTCCGATTCATTGGTGCGCTCAAGGACTCCACAAAGAGAGGCAGATTAATACCCTTCAGTTTCAACACAGAACAGACATACATGCTGGTATTTGAACACCTCAAAGTGCGAGTTATCAAAGACGGCGGCTTTGTACTAGCAGGCGGTGGGCCTTCAATATTCGAACTCGCCACACCTTACACTGAGGCACAGCTATCACGTCTCGTTTTCACACAGAGCGCGGACGTCATGACCATCGTCCACCCAGAACATGACCCCTCGAACCTCAGCCGCTTAGCAGACGACAACTGGACCCTCACCGCGGTGGACTACTCACCGAGTGTCGAGACACCGGTGTTCAGTGCAGGCTCCACAGTGAGAGCCATCACGGGTGTGTCGCAATCAAACCCTGCGGTCGTGACGGCAGTAGGGCACGGATTTGTAACAGGCAATCTGATCGCCATTGATGCCGTCGTAGGAATGACCGAACTGAATGGTCGCACGTTCACTGTCACGTTCCTGTCGGCGAACACATTCCAGCTTGATGGAGAAGACTCGTCAGGCCACAGTGCCTACGTTTCGGGCGGTACAGCTAGCCGACAGAATGGTGCTACCACGATCGGCAGCGGTTTCGGTGACTTTAATAAAACCTACACATATGTGGTGACCGCCGTGGACGCCGCAGGCATAGAGTCCCTAGCATCAGCAGAGACTGGTATTATTACTAAATCCCTTTCGCAGACAGGCGGCATACGTCTCGCATGGGACGCTGTGGCTGAGGCTGAGTATTACCGAGTTTACAAAGACCCTTCTGTGGGGACTGCCATATACGGGTGGATAGGTGACTCAAATAACAACTCATTCGATGACTATAACATCGCGCCGATAACCAGTGATGCGCCACCAATAGACAGGCAACCTTTCACAGGAGTAGGCAACAAACCCTCAGCCGTGACGTACTATCAACAGCGTCAAGTGTTCGCTAACACGATAAATGAGCCACAAGCAGCCTACACCACACAAACTAACAACTTTAAATCTCTGCGCACGTCTAACCCTGCCAGAGACGACGACGCTGTGACCTTCACAATCGCAGCGCAGCAAGTAAACGAGATCCGGCATTTGCTAGCCTTGGACTCGCTGATACTGTTGACGTCTGGCGGGGAGTGGATCGTGACCGAGGGACAGAATCGTGTACTAACACCGTCGACCATTGGAGTGCGAATACAGTCATATAACGGGTGCTCAATCGTACCGCCTGTTGTGATCAACAGTACCGCGCTGTTTCTCCAAGAAAAAGGGGCGAGAGTGCGAGACTTAGGGTATGAGTTCAACAGTGATAAGTACACAGGGACTGACCTGTCGATCATGTCGGAGCACCTATTCGAGGGTAAACAGGTTACGGCGATGGCTTACGCGGCAGAGCCCTACAATGTCGTCTGGTGTGTCAGAGACGATGGCATCCTCCTTGGACTAACGTACCAAAGGGAGCAGGGTGTTGTCGGCTGGCATCAACACGACACTAAAGGGGTATTCGAGTCGGTAGCGACGATCAATGAGGATGGTCGTGACGCAGTGTATGTGATTGTTAAGCGCAACGTCAACGGCATGGATGTACGCTACGTCGAGAGGTTGGAGAAGAGGGAGTCTACTCTCGCCGAAGATTGTTTCTACTTAGACTCTGGCCTATCATATGATGGTACACCAGCCACTATCATCAGTGGCCTCGATCACCTTGAAGGATTGACAGTGTCGATCCTAACAGATGGGTACACCATACCCGACCAAGTCGTTGCGTCAGGTACCATAACACTCCCACGGGCGGCATCCAAAGTCCACGTAGGACTGAGCTACACACCCACCATAGAAACCCTAGACTTAGACAGAGTGTCGTCGGTGGACACCCTGAAAGCGCAGTCGGTGTCAGTGTCTAAAGTCACGTTAGAGGTGGAGAGTTCGCGAGGAGGGTTCGTAGGGCCTCGCAAAGACAATGGGGACTACCCCATCATGAGCGAGATTAAACCTAGATACGACTCAGATAATTACGACGTCTTGGCTTTGAAGACGTTTAAGTCGGACGTGTTCATCGAGCCTCAGTGGTCGAAGGGCGGCGGTGTTAGGATCGAACAGCGTGCGCCACTCCCTATGGCTATACTCTCAGTGATCCCTCAAGTAGATGTAGGAGGTAACTGATGATCGAATGGGTAAAGCCTACGCAGGATCTGGTTGAGTCCATAGCCATGGACATGCGACAGGCGGACATTGATGAGGTGTGGGCATCGAACCACCACCAACCACTGGAGTCGCTGGAGAAGGGTTGGGGTGTGTCTGACCTCGTGACGGTGGCCGTGTACGAAGGGGAGCCACTGGTGATGATTGGTCTCGTTAAGAGGGACGTACTGACAGGCAGTGGTGTCGTGTGGATGCTGGGTGCTAACAGAGCACTGAAGCACAAGAAAGAATTCTTTAAACAGACAAAACCTATTATTGATGAGATGCTGACTGTATGCCCTCGTTTGTGTAACATGGTGCATAGTAAGAACACAAGCAGCATCATGTGGCTGAAGTGGTTAGGGTTCACTATAGAAGAGCCCACACCGCACGGACCTGATGGTGAGCTTTTCCACCGATTCCATTTAGAGAGGTCACGTTAATGTGCGAACCTACTACAATTTTGGCTGTGACAGCAGTAGCATCCGCCGCTTTTACGGCACAGCAACAGCGTAAACAGGGTCAATTCCAAAAGGCTACCGCAGAGTACAATGCCCGAGTGGCAGAGAATGAGGCGGAAGATGTTAGAAGCGTGGGTGTTGAGGAAGAGAATGTACAGCGACGCAGAACCGCAGAGCTTCTGTCCAAACAACGAGCCCAACTAGGCGCGGCGAACGTCGATCTGTCATCAGGGTCAGCACTACAATTGCAAGAAGATACACAGGCACTCGGAGAGGCTGACGCCCTTCGCATCCGTAGTAATTTTGAGAGTAGAGCCGAAGCCCTTGAGACTGGCGCAGACTTAACATTGAGTGAGGGGGCATTCGCCGAATCAGCAGGGCAGTCTGCCGCAGTAGGGACCTTACTGACAGGGGCAGGCAATGCGGTAGGATTGTCTCGACCCACTGGTGTGTCAAGTAGGTGGTTCACTCCGCAGAGTGCAGCAGTTTCACCTAATACTGGAGGTCTATGATGCCTACAGTAGCAACTTACGAAGGTAACCAAGTCAGGACTGAGGTGACACGACAACCTCGTGCGAGCGCTGCCGCCGGTAACGCAGTCTTTAAATCGAATATACAAGCCGCTCAGGGGCTTGCGACAGCGGCACAGGCAGGCGCGCAGATCGTACAGCGCATTGACACCACATCCGCTGAAGAGGCGCTGGTGGCATTTGAGCGAGACAAGAATAATCTATTCTTTAATCCCGAGAATGGGTACTTCAATACTCAAGGCAAAAATGCGTTTGATAACGCTGACGCCACTAATGAGGCACTGAGTAAGCTCAAGGATCAGTACGGTGAGTCTTTAGGTCAGAATGCCCGCTCAATGTTTGATAAATCGGCTGACGTGTACATCGCACGTGGGCAGGCTGACATCATGCGCCACTCTGCTAAAGGACTGAAGTCTTGGGAAGTTGCGACTGTCAGGTCTCAGGTTGAGAACACCATAGAGAACGCGTCGTTGTACTGGAACCAACCTGACCAGTTAGCGGTCCAGAACGCGGTTGGCCGTCAGGCAGTCATCGACGCCGCTGACATGGAGGGCATTGGTCCCGAAGCAACTAATGAGCGTTTACAGACGTTTGACTCGTCATTCGCTAAAACGGCAATAACATCAGCCACGGCTAACAGTGCAGAAGAAGGCGCCGCTATGTTAGAGAAGCACGGCGCGAGACTTGAAGGCCCCGATCGCATCAAGATCGAGAAAAGTATCGCAGCCAAAGCGAACGCCGAGAAGCTACAGTCAGACTCTCAGCAGGCTATTCTGGTAGGCGCTAAGATGGTGGACACCTATGACAGCCGTGAAGACATCCGAGAGCAGGTGAACGGAATCGAGGACGCTGCGCTTCGAAAGAAAACCATGACCGAAGCTATGCGACAGTTCAACCTGAAGAAGCAAGGCGAGAGTGAAGCTCAAGTCGAAGCGTTTGACAGGGCTGAATCTCACATCATCGAGGGCGGCTCCGCCGAGACTTTCCAAGCGGAAGACCCTGAAGGGTGGGAGCGACTCTCGTCTAAACAGAGGAGCAGCATTGAGTCAGGTAAAGCTATCGTCACCAACTGGAACAAATACTCAGACCTCATGATGCTACCTAGAGAGGAGTTAGCGAAAGTCAATCCCGCCGATGAGTTCTACGAGTTAGCACCTGCGGAGCGTAAAAGCCTCGTAAGTGCCGTCAAGAGTGCCCAGGGTAAGGGGTCAACTGCTGACAAGATAGATCACCAAGTAGGCCGCACTCGCAGTGCCCAGACCACAGCCGCTGTGGAGCAGGTACTCGGTAAGAAAAGTAAATGGAACGACGAGAAGCGGATGCAAGCAGATGCTTTCTACGACCTGTTAGACGGTGAGGTCAAGCACCGTGAAAGCCAAAAAGGTAGTTCATTGACATCTGAAGAATACACGACTGTGTTGTCAGATCTCACTCGCGAGGTTACTATTGAGAGAAGTGCATTTGGCGTTGATTTCCTTGCCCCAGATGTAGAACAAAATATCACAGACATCGAACCCGCGAACGTGAAGATTTTAAGCAAATTCTTGCGTGATAATGGCATTCCGGTGACTGCGGATAACCTACTCAAAGCACAACGACAGGCGACTCAATAATGGCATTTGATCTGGAAAAGATTGACTTAGGTAGCTTCGGCATTAACGAAGAAGAAGAAGACCAGCAGGTTCAACTTAACGCTAACATGAACGAGGCCCTCAAGGTCAACCCTGACCAGTTCGCACAGACAGCCAAGCTCAGCGAAGAGTCTGGTGTGCCAGCTTTCGCGGTCGAGTCTAACCCCGAGCAAGTGCAGCACAAACTCAAGCTTGACCGGATCAACCTCGAAGGCATGGCTGAAAGATCGCCAGGTACATCGAAGTTCCTGACCGCAGACATGAACAACCCTATTCTCGCGCAGGAGGATGTCGTCGACGGTGTCCTCGAAGGCATTGAGCGTACATTCCGGGGCATAGGTCGGTCCATTGGCATCGGCTTCGAGTTGCAAGGTCGCGGCTTGGCATTGACTGGCGTAGAGAGTATGTCGAATCAGAGTCGCGTCAGCTTCGAGGAGCACGGCCAGCGTCAAACGTTGAGCGGTTTCGGTGATATGCGCAACCGCATTGACGAGCTGATCCCCTCGCAAGCACTCCCTAGTCGATTTAATTTCGAGCCGGCTGACCTATCCAAGCAGTTTGCTTCCAGTTTTGGTATTGAAACAGACGAACAGCTCAACGCGTTGAAAAAAGACGCTAGCGATCGACTCATCGGAGAGATCACCGAGTTACAGAAAGAGCGTAAGAACCTGACACCAGAGGACCTGAACATCGTACAGGAAGGGGTACGTGCAGGCGTCGAGTCACTGGCAAATATGGCACCGGGTTTAGGCCTGACGATCCTGACAGGGGGACGGGCTGCACCACTACTGTTGACTATCGGTGCGCAGACGTTCAGTAGTGCGTATGGTGAGAGTCGCGCTGATGGGTTGACCCCTGAAGAAGCTCGGTGGTTTGCCAGCATTGACGCAGCCATTGAGGTCGGTACTGAAATACTACCTACAGGCACCCTTGAGCGCATGATGACCGGTAAAAGTACGGGCATGAAAAAGGATGCGCTGAAGTTCGTTGTACAGGAGATGGGGACTGAGCAGCTTGCCACAGCTTTACAGACAGTCAACTCCTTCATGTTCGGCCTCGATAAAGAATTAGAGAACGCTGAGTCAGCCGAAGAGATCATCGCCATACAGTTGCGTCGACAAGCAGTGACAGCAGTAGCCACCGTCGTCGCTGGTGGGGCACAGATCACAGCAGCCACAGCTGTTAATAAAACAATTAATAAACTGACTGAGACCGAACAGAACCGAGAGTCTCAAGGTGATATTGAGCAGCGTAACATCGACGCCTTAAATGTTGATGCCGCTAAGTCTAAGCTGAGAGAGCGTGATGTAGAGTCGTTTAAACAGTTCGTCAGGGATGCCGACGGCGAGAATAACACCCACGTGTACATCGATGCAGTTCAAACCTCGTTATACCTCCAAGGTAAAACTCGCGAAGAGATTGAAGCAGACCCAGCGCTCAAGGCATTGCGTAACGCAGCCCGTGAGTCTCGTGCTACCGGTGCAGATGTTGCGATCCCTGTGGATGAGTTCGCTGGCGACATCGTTGGGACTGACACATACACGGAGCTGCGTGACTCAATGACGATGAGTGACGAGACCATCTCACCATTCAGACAAGAGCAGCATCGTGTCGAGACAGAAGCCTACGTCGACACCCTGATGGCTGAGGCACAGGAGAACGCGTCTGAGTACGTTGAGGCTCAAGAGATTTACACCAGTGTTCGTGATCAACTAATCGACACTGGTGCGGTGAACTCCACTAATGCATCAGTCATGGCTCAGATAGTGCCTGCATGGGCAACCGCTCAAGCACGTCGATCAGGTCGCACTGTCGCAGAGGTGTACGAGTCCGCAGGTCTCACAATCGAAGGCCCTCAAACCGGTGAACTTGCACGCCTCGAAGGTGAGCAGGTTCTGAGTCAAGGTCGCGTCAGGGCATTCCACGGCACTGGTACGCGTTTCGATGAGTTCGACGAGTCTAAGCTAGGCGCATTCACGGGGGCAGAGTCCGCTGGCAAAGGGTTTTTCTTCACATCAAGTCAAGAGCTAGCTGATCAGTTCCGTACTGAAGCAGAGCGACAGACTGCTGACATACCAGCAATCGAACAGGCGATCCGTGACCTGACCCCTGAAGAGATCACAGCGCTGTATGTAGAGTCGGGTCTTGACGACATCACACCGATCGACCCTGATGACATGGGTCAGGCTGTCGACGATATTGTCTCAGCGCTTGAGGATGACCTTGGTGAGGCAGGACTTGAGGAGCGCACAGGCATCGACTCAGTCATTCGTCGTAAGATTGGCGATGTGCACTTCACCAAGGGCGAGACCAAAGAGGTCGACTTGCAACTTGACAACCCGCTGACGGTTACATTTGACCCTGACGCGGAGATTGATGAGGGTGCAATCAACAACGCCATAGATGAAGCTCAGCAAGCAGGTAACGATGGCATCATCTTCAAAGGCATGAAGGATGCCGCTGTGGTCAGTGAGCGTGGTGAGGGTGCTATCACAAGTGATGTTTTCTTCGTATTCGATAAAGGCCAGATCTCTCAACAGGGCGAACAGTTTACACAAGTACCTGTCGCTCAATCCGCACGCGAATTGCAAACATCTTTGATTAACGAGTTCGAAGGATTGAAGCTGTCACTGAATGGAACAGGTAACACTGTGACATTGAACAAGATCATCGTGCCTGAAGATCGGCGCGGACAAGGCACAGGGTCTCAGGTTATGCAGCGCATCCTCGACTGGGCTGATCAGACCGGTAAGACCGTCGCGCTCACGCCTAGCAAAGATTTTGGCGGGTCACTACCAAGGCTTAAGTCTTTCTACAAAAACGTGGGGTTCGTGGATAACAAAGGCAAGAACACAGATTTCGAGATCAGTGAGTCCCTGTTCAGAGAACCTAAGCGGCCTGAAGTGTTTGCGCAGGCACCGCTTGACAACGCCGCGCTGGTTGACATGGACAATCAGCAACTAGCTGTTGCCGCCGTCCGAGTGGATGCAGGGACCCCGCTGTTCACTGAGTTTGATCAAGAGACTTTCCCTCACGTCGATCAAGTTAAAGAGGAATCCGGTAAGTCAATCGTGCTGGGCTTCCACAATCGCATTAAAACGAGTTACATGTTGGCCGACGGCACTCTGTATCGTGTCCACAATAAAACCGGTGACATCACCAAGGTCGACGAGTTTGAGGCCAGAACATTCCTGAAAAACAGAATACGCAGTGCTCAGCGGAAAGCAGAGCCTCAAGTAGAGCCTCAAGTAGAGCCTCAAGTAGAGCCTCAATTGGTCGAAGCTGCCGACATCATAGGTATCGCGGACCGAGAAGAGGCCGACACCAGTACGAGAGAGTTTACCCAGTGGTTTGGGGATTCTGTGGTAAGCGAGGATGGTAAACCTTTGAAGGTGTACCACGGGACTCGTGCGACAGTAGACGACTCTTTTGTGTTTGACTACTCGCGAATAGGGCAGCAGGGCAGAGCGGAGGGCGCGGGGTTCTACTTCACACCTTCGAAATCGGTAGCAGATGGGTATTCGGACGGGGGCGCTACGCTCGAAGTTTATCTGTCGATACAGAACCCTATTGAGTTTGACCAGGAAGGTTTTAGGGACGAGCAACTCCGAGACCTCATTACGAAAGTCGCCGAGATGGAGGTGGCAGCCGAGGGTATCAGTATATCGGACGGATTTCTGTCTAATTTCGGCGATGTAAATTTCGAAGGTCTGGACGCTGTTGTGAGCCAAGCGGCTGGTCTCATGGAGAGTGACACCGCGCTTGACCAGCTCAGTAGCATGGTGGGTGCGGGTGTTGACGTAGAGATCGTTAACCGTGCTGCACAAGAAGTGACAGGACACGACGGTGTGGTATCAAGAGGGTTCAGCGGCAGCGGTGGTGCCAGTGATCCCCTCATATATGTGGCTTTCTTCCCCGAACAGATCAAATCTGCGCAGAACTTAGGGGCGTTCGACCCCACAGACCCTGACATATTCAAGCAACAACCCGACACAGGTGCTGCACGTGGCTATTATGACCCGGCTAACAGTGTGATCAGGTTGACTGAGTCGGCTGACTTGTCGACGTTCCTGCATGAGTTTGCCCACTTCATGTACGAGATGGAGGCGACAGGTAACACTGAGCTGAATCAGGGCATTAACAACTGGTACAAGCGAAACTCTGAAGAAGTAGCTGCTGAGGCCACCAAGTATCTCAATGGTCAGTACGACCCACTGAAGCAGGGCGAACGCTCAACTGAGTCACAGCAGACAGTCACAGAAGCTGATGTGGTGAACTACCTCGACTCGGGTGCGACGGGTAGCTCCGACAAAGATGCTGCGGTACGTCGTGCTGTACATGAGCAGTTTGCACGAGGATTCGAGACGTATCTGATGGAGGGCAACGCACCGAGTATCGAGCTGCGTAACGCCTTCAGAACCTTCGCTCGTTGGCTGGGTCAAATATATCAAGCACTGCGCGGCAACCTGAACGTGAAGCTGGACGCTGAGATGCGTCAAGTGTTTGATCGTTTACTCGCAACAGAAGAGCAGATCGCAGCAGCAGAGTCCCGCGCACGCGTTGGGCCGATGTTCACCGACGCAGCGATGGCGGGTATGACTGAAGAAGAGTTCTCTGATTACCAGAAACGTCAGGAGAAGGTCAAGGATGTCCAGACCGAGACCCTGCGTGATCAGATGATCAAGGCTCTAACGCGCAAAACTAAACAATGGTGGAAGGAAGAGAGATCTGATTTAGCTGACGAAGAACTAGCCAAACTGCGAGGCGAGCGTGTGTACACGTCCGCTGCACGCTTACGTGATGGCGACCTCAAACTTGATCACGCCACAGTCAAAGAGATGGCGGGCGAAGAGCGCACCAACAAACTGGGTCGCACGTCCGTACACATACCGGGTAAACTTATCGGCATGACAGCCAAAGGTCAGAAAGGAGTCCACCCAGATGAAGCTGCTGCGTTCTTCGGGTATGACTCAGGCTCAGAGATGCTCGCTGACCTGATGGCGGCACCTCCTATCAAAGAGACCGCGGAGGCTAATGCTGAGGCGTTAATGGTTGAACGCCACGGTGACGTGTTCACTGACGGCACCATCGAACGTCAAGCTGACGAAGCGGTGCAGAATGAGGAGCGCGGCAAGTTAATACTGCATGAGCTTCGAGTCCTAGCACGTGGCACGAACCAGCGAACCCTTGACGCACAGACGATGAAGTCAATTGCAGCCGAGCGTATCGGTAACCTGTCATTCAGAGAGATCCACCCAGGTAAGTATCGAAAAGCTGAGATCAACGCAGCGCAGGAGGCTGCGCGTATGCTGGCCGAAGGTAACAAAGATGGCGCTGCACAAGCTAAAACTCGTCAAGCCCTGAATTATTACTTAGGCATGGCGGCAACCGAAGCGAAGAACGAGACCGTCAAAATCGTTGATCGTATGAACCGTTACAGTAAGAAGAAGGTTCGTGAGGAGATCATGAAAGCTGAAGGTGGTTACTGGGATCAGATTGTCAAGATCCTTGAACGTTTTGAATTCAAAAAGTCAGCAACACTGACCGAGGTCGACCAAGTTAACCAGGACATAAACACATGGGCTCGTGAGCGCATGGATGTCGATGGTGATGGTCTGGTACTGCACAACGCTGTGCTGAATGAATCGTATGTTACCCACTGGAAAAACGTTGCACACAGTGACTTACAGGGCATCAATGACTCTGTGAAAAACATAGAGCACGTTGCACGCTACGCTAACAAATTGACCCGTATGGGCGAAGAGATCGAGTTCAACAAGTTAGTTGACCGCTGGGTCACCAGTATGGACGAGAACGTCAAAACACGATTTAAGTCGAAACGTACTGATGTGGTGGAAGGCAAGAAGTGGGGTCGCTGGTTGATGGCTCAGATGACTAAGATCCCTTTTATGGCGTCATGGTTGGACGGCGGCGAGCGTGCAGGCCTTAGTCACCAAGTGCTCGTTCAACCCTTCACCGATGCGTACAACGCTGAAATAGAATTGTGGGAGAAGTCAGGTAAGCCGGTCATGGATCTCATTGAAGGCCGCAGCAAGGCAGACATGGCACGTCACAACCGTAAGATCTACATCCCTGCGATTGACGACAACCTTTACGGGCACCAGATCCTCGCTGTGGCACTGAACACAGGTAACGCTGGTAACCTCAGAAAGTTATTACTCGGTGAGAAGTGGGCTGACCCTGATGTTGACACTGAGATCACGCTGCAAAATCCTAAGCTTCAGGCGGTACTGAGTCACATGACAGAGTCCGACTGGCAGATGGTTCAGTCTATCTGGGATCAGATGGGGACGCTTTACCCTCAACTTGCTGAAGTGCATCGCCGTACCACAGGACTAACACCTCCGAAGGTTGAGTCGACCCCTGTTGAGACACGGTTCGGGACTTTCAGGGGTGGGTACTATCCTGTTAAGTATGACCCTAACCGCAGCATTAAAGCAGCTCAGAACGAAGATCGTCTGAATGCTGAGACTGAGTCCATGTTCAGCAACAACGCGAGTATACAGACCTCGGTGAACACTGGCTCAACAAACGAGCGTACAGGGTTTTATGATGCGATCAGGTTGAGTCTTGACGTGGTGCCTGCTCACTTCCAAGAAACTATTCACTACATCACGCACCATGATCCTGTTCGTGAGATCAACAGGTTGACCCGTGACTCGCGTGTGGCTAAAACTATCAAGGAAAAACTAGGGCCTGAAGAGTATGCACAACTGAAGCCCTGGTTAAACGACATTGCCAAAGATGGCCGAGAAGCACCGACTAAAATGTTCTGGGATGACATCCTGCAGCGTTTACGGTTTGGTGTGACACTGGGCGCGATGGGGTTCAAAGCTTCCACAGGTATCATCCAGATCAGTGGCCTGCCTAACACCATCGCTGAGGTGGGTATGGCTAACACCATGCAGTCAATGCGCAGCATCTTAGGTAGCGAGACAACTATCAAGCAGGCGTGGGATTTTGCCATCGAAAACTCTAAGGTGCTCGAACATCGTGCGCAGACAATGGACCGCGAGATCAAGAACGCCATGAAACGCCTTGAGAGTAAACGGGGTCTGTTGGCTGCTACGCAAGAGGCATCCATGAAGCACATCGCACTGATCCAGACCTACATGGTGGATCTACCAAGTTGGCATGCGGCTTACATCAAAGGCATGAAAGACTGGGGGGACGAGACACGGTCGTTCCAGTACGCTGACTGGGTGATCGAGAACGTACAAGGTTCCGGTGCCACTAAGGACCTAGCCCGTATCATGCGTGGACAAAGCGAGACAGGCCGCATGTTTACCATGTTTATGACGTTCTTTAGTTCGTTGTGGAATCTGGAGCGTGATCTGGTGAAAGGCGCTAAGTCGGGCGCTTACTCAACGACGAGTGTGGCAGCTAAAGCGATGTTCTTGTTCACCATACCAGTGCTGTTTGAGATGATGATGCGCGGAGAGTTTGCGAAAGAGGACGAAGAGCCTGAGGAGTTGCTACAGACCATGTTGACTAAGACAGCGATGTATCCAGTCCAGTCAGTGCCTTTTGTTCGCGACATCGCCAACGCCGTCACGGGTGATTTCGGGTACAACATATCACCGATGCAGTCTATCATTGAACAAGGTACTCGAACCATACCGCAGGTAGTAGAGCGGGGATTTACTGATGAGGACATCACTAAGGGACAGGTGAAAGGGGCCACAAAGTTCATCGGTGCGGCGGTCGGCATACCAGGCACAGGGCAGGCGTGGGCTACGGGGGAGCACCTGTATGACGTTATTGCAGAGGGCGAAGAATTCACTATGCATCAGCTCCTATTTGGCCCAGAGAGAAAGTGATGATAGACTTTAACCAACTATTTCGAGGTGCCACATGACAGTTAATACCACAAAAATCACAGCAGGACCTTACGAGGGTAACGACATCGCTGATACGTTCAGCTACGGGTTCCGTGTAGTCGACAAGTCGCAATTAGTCGTGTTTGAATCCTCGGACCTCAATGTCGTGACCGAATTGACTGTAGACACGGACTTCACTGTCGCGGGTGTCGGGGTCGACTCAGGTGGCACCATCACACGTGTGGCAGGGGCTTTGCCTTCAGGGTTTACATGGTACATCAAAGCTGACTATAAAAAGACTCAATTAACTGCGTTCCAGTCCCAGGGGGCTTTCTTCCCAGACCTGCACGAGGACGCGATGGACCAACTGACCTTTCTGGCTCAACAGATCTGTGACTCGGGCGACCGGTCGCCGCGTTTACGCGACTCTTACGCGGGTACACTGCCACTGTCACTGGCCGACCCGTCGGCGGGGTTGGCAGTGCGCTGGAATGGTGACGGGGACGGTCTGGAGAACTATGACCCGTCTACTGTTAGTAATGAAGAGATCGCGGCTGACAAGCCTGTCGTAAACTATTCAACATTGAACGCCGCGATCACTGACACCAGCCTGAAGCTGAACCAAGCATGTAACGTGAAAGAGCGAGTGTCTGGGTCTGGCGGCGGCGCGATGTGGGATGTGGTACTTGTATCAACAGTCACACCAAACACTTATGACGTTGTTCAATGTACAGGCGTACTCTCTTTAGCATTGAAACTCCGTATTGAGGGTGCTGTTGCAAAACCTGCCGTACTTGGTGCTTCTGGTGATGGTATTACTGACGATATCGATGTATTGACTTATATGATTAATGCGGGTTACACAGTAGACACTACAGGGAGAACTTATCTATTTGACGGCAGTCTCGCAGTCGATACGAGTGTGCTGAGTATACTTGGCACTGGTAAATTGCAACCGGCTAATAGAAGTTCAGCTATAACCCTGAGTGATGCTGTTACAGAGTTATATTTGCGAGATTTCACACTAGGTGAGGGTGCAGGATTGCAAACAATCAACGATCTGACCTCATCCATTGATGTCGCTATAGTAGATCGTGTTACAGTTGAGTATTCAGAATTAGGAATTCACCTGCTTGGTGCAGTTAAAAACGGACGGTTCACCAGGAACCGATTTAAGAGTCTTCACAGAACCTTACTTGACCAATCTTGTCAAGGTATCAAGATTGGTAATAACCAGAGAGCCACAGCACTTGAGACACAGAAGATCATCATTTCTGACAACATATTTGATGGAATTGTTAACGACTTTAATCGTGAAACTCACGCATTCATTGTCTATGGTCGAGAAGTCACCGCGACAGGGAATATAGCGAGCGGTGTGACTCACGTAGCAGCAGAAGCCTGTGAGACTTACTACTTCAAGGCTGACATTGTAACCTGCAATGGCAACACTGTGTTGAATCAGGGTGTGTCTAATGACGGATGTATTAATTTCAAGGGCGGACCCGAGGGTGACGCAGGTCAAGTTACAGGTCAGCATATTACTTGCATAGGTAACACCATCGTGAATGAGGATGCGTCGATTAAGGTTATCGGTATATCTTGCACGGATGAACACGCGCTTATATCAAACAACACCCTGCGGAATTGCGGGCTAAGAGCTTTTTCCGGTGATGACATGCTTTTCTCAGACAACCTGATTTACATTGACCAATCGTCTGGTTCTGTTCTTTGGTTCGAGGTTGAAAACGCGTCCAACGTAGCACTTGTTAACAACAAAGTCATAGTGATAGCAAACAATTTCGACGTTAACACGGCGCAGGCCGGGAGGGTGAGAGCATCAGCAGAAGCCGTGACGGGTTTTAGGTTTATCGAGAATGAGATGAACATCTCGTACCCTGACCTAACAACCGGTGCTAACTCCGTTGCAGCTATTCAACTGTGGGCTGAAAACTTTGACATCACAGGTGCCGATATCAGAGATAACAAACTTTTGATCTCAGCGCCATCTATTGGTAGCTCTAATGACTTGCAATTCGTTTCGTTTAGTGGGGCGAATCTTATTGATGCTGACGTGATGGCCAACAGGACTAACGTCGAGAAACTATACTTCGACGATAATTCGTGGGTCAATCGTGACATTGAGTTTGACCGTAATAAGGTCAATGGTTTTGATCTGACCACAGGGAATAAGGCGTGGGAAGATAAGCTGACCGATATTGTGGTGACTAACACGGGCGCTACTGGGATCAGAACTGACATCCTCCCTGCTGCTAGAAAAGGCATAACGCACCGCGTCAGGGCTACTTCGTCTTTCGCCGTAACAGTGGCTACTGCTGACCAATTTACAGACGGGACTATGTCTAAGTCCCTTAGTGCGGGAGCTTCGGTAGACCTCCGCTGTTATCAAGACGGTGTGTGGCACATAGATGCTCAAGCGGGAACAATTACTTAAATAGGTGGTATCATGATTACAGCAT
>UEXM01000432.1_pt1 | contig 44943 bp, 38 predicted proteins | sample 1796661 | NCBI WGS metagenome assembly UEXM01 (sample SAMEA4772469, study PRJEB27181) | metagenome | reverse complement strand
TTTCACTACAATCACTCTATTATTGCGTCGAGACTTCACATCCAGTGGGAGAACCCATGAAAAAAGTATTGTTTGCCGCTGCTTTGGCAATGCCCCTTTTCGCCAACGCCGGCGGTTTTGCCGGTATCGATTTCATCAGCAGCGACATCGAGCCGGATAACACCACCGCCAGCGCCAAACCCGAAGCCCTGCAATTCAAGTTCGGTAGCTGGATCAACCGCGACGAAACCCTCGGTGGCGAAGTACGCCTGGGCCTGGGCGTCGGTGAAGATGAATTGAGCAACAACGTAGACGTGGAAATCGACCGTTACTACGGCGCCTACTTCCGCGGCCAGTTCCCCAACACCATGCCCGTGCGCCCCTACGGCCTAATCGGTGCCACCTACATGGAAACCACCGAGAAAAATGCGTTCGGCGGCTCCGACGGGGAAAACTACAAAGACCTGTCTTTGGGCCTGGGTGTGGATTTCACCATCACCAAAACCCTGTTCATCAACCTGGAATACATGCGGCTGGTGGATCGCAGCGGTGATGAAGTGACCAACCTTGGGCTGGGCCTGAACGGCCGATTCTGATTAGGACACGCAGCACGCTGCAAGCATCATGCTGAACGCAAAACGCCCACCGGAAGGTGGGCGTTTTTTATTGTGGGGTTTGTCGGTGAGGCGGGGTAGGTTCTTAGATTAAGAGAAGGTGTCCACTAAAGCGGGGGAACTACACAGTCCGGCAACATGCGCTTGTTAAGCCTATATTTCACCGACTAGCTCGATCTCTTCTTTGCCGGTGCCATACTCTACAAATTCATAAAGCATAGCGATGAAATAATCTGGCTCTTCCTTCTTGCTGAATAGTTTTTTAAGGAAGCTAGGTTGCTGTGTATTTGTTTCAATGTACTTGGAAATACACTCAAGATCTTGTGAGGACAGAATGAGAACTTCTGCTTCGAACTCTTCCTTACTTGGATCAACTGGTATCCATTCGCGAATATCTTCGTTTATAAGCTTATCTTCGTCGAATTTTACGAAGTAATGATCCCCAACACCAACCTCTTCAGGGACTCGGTATAGTTCAGAGTTTTGTTTTCCGAATACGTATTTCCATACGCAGTCATCATCACAAGTGACTAATCTTCCCATACTCTCTCCTAGGGCTTAACGCCCGGCGCAGCAGACTGATCTGCTACCACTTTCGTGGACACTTTTAGACACACGCCCGCACATAGCTTGCCGGACTTTGGTACCCAATCCCAGAGTGAAGCCGCTCCCGATTATAGAACTCGATAAACTCAACAATCCCGGCAACCGCTTCAATATCATTTTCAAACTTACGCAGATGAACCAATTCAGTCTTTAGCGTATGGAAGAACGACTCCACCATCGCATTATCCAGGGGCGCTGCCTTTCGGCTCATGCTCCTGCGCAATCCCGCAGCAGCCACCAGATCTCGATATTTATGAGCGGCATATTCAATGCCCTGATCCGAGTGAAAAACACAACCCAAGCGAGGCTGCTCACGTGACAGCGCCATTCTTAACGCACTCTTGGTCAGCTCGCTGTTTCGCTTACGGCTGAATGACCAGCCCACAACCCTGCGGCTATACAGATCCACGACTACCGCGTGATAAAGCCAACCCGAGCCCGTTCGGATATAGGTAAAGTCTCCGGCCCAGTGCTTGCCCTCACAGTCAGCAGATTCCTCCGCCCCCAGCACATTCCCTGCTGAACTATAGAACTCATGTCTTCCCGGATTCCAGACGTACAACCCTTTGCTGGAAGCATGGATCCCGGCTTCTTTCATCAACCGCGATACCCGACGGACACTGCAGGTGAAGCCATTGTTGCGGAGTTGCTGGTGAAGTCGTCTAGCGCCATAGGCTCGCCGAAATCCCTGATGCAGCTCGACCATGGCCTCTTTCAGCCTTCCATCATACTGACTTCGCTCACTCTCAGACCGTGAACGCCAGGCATAATAGCCACTCCTCGACACGCCAAGAAGCTGATATAAACGACGCACATCCCGTCTCAACCAGCTCGTAGAGCCTTACTTTTTCCGCTGGAAGAACCGCTCGGCCTTTTTTAGTAAATCGATCTCATCGTTTCGGTTCTCAAGCTCTCGCTCGAGCTTTTTGATGCGCTTTTCAGCTGCCGCGAGCTTCTCCTCTGCTTCCTTCGCAGGGTCCGCTCTGCTGGCGCGACGTTTCGGGGATGGCGATGACGATTTCATGTGCTTGTTCTCCCTGAGCTCCCCTCGCCGGTGCTCCATTTGCCAGCGATAAAGCATGACCGGGTGGATACCCAGAGACTCTGCCACATCCTTGGGCCTAACGTCAGGGTGATTCGCCAATTTAACGGCTTGGATTTTATAAGCCAGGGTATAACGGTCGTAATTTCTCTTTCTTGTGTGCCCCACACTGCACCTCTCTTATGAACAGAAAACTCTGTCCACAAAAGTGGTTACAGATCAGCGGAGCGTAGCGACATCCGCGTGCTTTGACTTGTTAGCTTTTTATTCATTTTCAACACTTGAATCAGCAATCCTGTGAGAAAATCCAGGATAAGATTTGTCGAGGTCATCCAATATAGCATTAACCAATAGGCAAGCATCTGAAATTGTATCGGGCAGACTTTGTTGCTTCGGATAGCGATGGAGCCTGTGAAGTGGGTTTCCGCATGTTTCGAAGCAGGATTCTCGAACCGCCCCCCATGTTCCATGTGAGTACCCAGAAGTCCATGAATAGTGCGCGTCATAGGCATCTTTAACGCCTGCTTTTTCACTAATTTTCCTGAGATCCAAGCCACTCCAGCTCCCTAGCTCGATGTTTAGAAACTCTTCCCAAAGGTCTTCGCCGGCTATCGCCTCAATGGTGCTCTGGTTAATGTGTTTGGGCGGGTCCATTAGCTCATCAAATCGCAAGGCGTTTAATTTCGCTTGCCCCGCCCCATAAGCACGCCATTTCTTCCATAATTCAGTATCATCTTTATGCAACAAATACCTCAGTGAAATATGAGCTTCTAGGATTGTTCTGAGGCCAAGCCTTCCCAGAATACCGGTTCCAATACCTATACCTAGCATTTCGTCGAGGACTTTTACTACATAAAGTGCTATACCAAATACAGCATCGTGCGTCGCATCAATAGCGGTTGTAGAGTGTGTATCAGACCAGTGTGATTCGATTTCATGAAGAAGCGACGTTATATCAGTTCGAGAGACAGAAGGTACTTCCTCAATTGTTGATTCTTTTTCCTCCATAAGGGCTAAACAAGGCGAGTTTCTCCACGCTTCGTCCCAGAAAGCGTTTGGCCACGCCAAGTCTTTCTCTACCAGTGGATTTTCAGCCATTTCGGAGGCTCGAATGGATGGTCGTATTTTTCTTAGATCACCTTCATACGGATAGCCAAACCATTCCTCTGCCATTTCCCGTGGCACATGAAATTTCCCTGAAATCACCTGTGCCATTAATTTTAGCCAGCGACAGTCCGTAGCTTCTTGAGACTGATGCGGCAGATTGAAACCCACAGCATCCATCAAAATAGATATGTCGGGCTCTTCTTTAGGTAATAAATTAACCCATGTTTCCCTTGCAGGTAAGTTATCAAATAGAAGTAAAACCACTAGCGCTGATGCGGTGGTTTTATTTTCTAAGATAACCCCTATGAATTGCTCTCTTAGCGTATCAGGAAGTTTTGAAATTCCAGTTAAGGAAATATCTGAAAACTGATCTTTTTCGTCATGCTCACCGATGAATGAAAGTATTCTTCGGAATTCCTCAATAGCGTAATCTTGGCCATCAATCACTCGGATGATGGCAGCCCAAATCATTTCGGGGAGTCTCTCATTAGACCAAGACGAAAAAGTGACCTTATCAGCCACTACAGCAAAACCCGACTGTAGCTGTTTCCCAACTTTTTTGTGATCTTGCAGAGAAGTCCTATTTTTACCACTACGTGACTTCTTTCTCTTATTTTTACTTTTTGGCATTCAATTTCAATCCATGCTGAAGTGCGACTCGGAAAGCTAACGCCCGCCTCAGCCGCCGAAGGTCGGCTTGCAGGCCCTTGTTATGTTTCCGAAATTCGACTAACAATCCATACGACAAAAGCAAGAGCTGCAGCAGCCATTAGTGGAAGCATTACTCTATCTGAGCTCCATGGCTTTTTTTCCTTTTTCGCTTCTTCAGTGGCTCTATAGAATTCATCAACGCTTATTGGGCATGAAATCTCGTGCGAGTCATCCTCCATAAACCTATAAGCGTCCTCGAACTGCTCATCCAGACAAACCCATACGGTATAAGCATCTGAAACCACCACTCCCGGGGCTAGGCCAGTGTGTTCTCCACCGATATAGATGGGAACCCCATTCGACTCCAGCAAGAATTTAGCATTCCAAGCTTCTGTTCTATCAATGGTGCTGAACAGCTTTCGCATTCACACCCTCCCCAAAAACATAACGCCCTGTTAAGGGGTGAGCAACGCAATACAAAAGCCGCCGCATACCACCTTAATCACTTAAATCAACGCATAGTGAAAATGCCACGCGTTGCGAATCCCTCTTGAACAGTTTGTTATGCCTTGCCCCACTCGGTTCGAAGGACTGCCAAAACCACTGTATCCCACCACTGTTCTTTGAAAAAACGATGCTCTCTAAAATGTGCTTCTTGGCGCATACCCAGAGACTTACAGAGCTTAATAGCTGGCAAGTTTTTACTGATTGTCTCCGCATAAATGCGGCGAACTCCCAACTCCGAGAAACCAAAATCTGCCAGAGCCAAGGCGGCTTCATGACTTAACTTATTACCTTGAGAGATTCTGGAAAATGCACACCCCATCGAAGCCTGCTGATTGTCCTCTAGGCGTAAACAAACAGTCCCAACGAACTCACCTGACACCTTACATTCGACAGCTAATTGGTATGATTTTCTTGGCTTCTCAGAAGCCTGAGCGATAAACAAGCTTGTTAACTCTCGATATTTATTAGGGTCACAATCGCTTTCGTCATAGAAACGCTGATATTTAGCATCCTGAGACATAGCAACAAAAGCATCTTCATCGTTCGGAGTCATGTCCCTAATAATCAGACGCTTAGTCTCGATTTTAAACATCGAAAGTTCCTTTTTCTTTGTGAAGCATAACGCCGCGAACACGCGCTTGTCGCGTGCTTTGCCTTGTTAATCACTTGTAAATCCCTGCTTCAGTTAGCTTACGCAACATTGTCGAAATCATACCAACGTAGACCGCAAGCATGCCGATCCCAAAAACATACCAGGTTCCCTTGTACAAGAAAGGGCTAGGGGAGAATCCCGCCCACTTTCTGTAAGCAACGTCGGAAAGCGCATAAGCAAACAAAATCAGGACAAACTTCCCCGTTAGCACTAAAGCAGCCTTCTTTCGGGATATACGTCTATCAATTGCGCGTTTCCGTGTAGTTACCTCTGCTCCTGAAATAAGGAAAAAAACAAGTATAAAGGCTATCCAGTCGATCATTCGATTCCCAAAGTATTAACGCCCGGCGCAGCGGGCAAATTGGAGCGAGGAACGAGCGGAAATTTGATCCGCCTGCCGCCGCTTGTTAAATTTTGACTTGCACATACCACTGGCTTCCTTTTGGCTCGACAAAATAATGATATGACACTTCTAGGGGTTTGATTGGAGAGTATATTAAAGAGGCAATTGATGCAGTTAGACTTTCTAGCGGCGTAAACACTGGAACGCCAAAGTCACCCTGCCGAATACTGTGCTCAACTAAAACACGCTCGCCATCCTTAGTCATGTAGCCTTTAGCATGCACAAGCAGATGCAAACCTCTTGCCACTGGATAACCGGCCAAATAAATAACCAACGCTACGAATACGCAGACTTTCCGTTTCTTCACATACTTTCCTGAAAATTTAACGCCCGCCTCAGCCGCCGAAGGTCGGCTTGCAGGCACTTGTTAAGTTATTCTGAACTTGCATACCAGTGATGATAAAAGTCTTCTTGGGTTACTTCTGCCAAAGAAGGAGGAACTATCAGCGTATGCTCATTATTGAAAGACAGCACCAAACAGCCTCTTTGATAATCGAATGACTTCAGCCGTACATGGTCAAGGGGACTCAAAGCCTCACTCCACTCCTCGAATTCGCTAGTATCTCCGGGATACTCGTCGGATCGCATAACCGCTCCGGATAAGTTATTGAGGATCCATGGAGGATCGATCCAAATATATTGCCCCTTCTCCGAAAACCTTAATTTAATCGAATTGCACGCCAGCGTTCGTTCGCAATCACGACCAACAAAGGCATTTATAATCTTTATATCTTCGTCGTGATCCATAGATAGATCTCAAACTTAACAGCGTATTCAGTCGAACGATTCGACCTATCTTTTTTCGACATAATTCTGTATCGGGCAGCGCCTTTCTTAGCTACAAAACCCAGCACAGACAATGACCTGGAGATAATTTGAGAACCGTTCGCAGCCGAAAAAACTCGAATGAGCGGCCTATTTCCCGTATTTCCCAGCATTCCCCTTTCCCTGAAAATCACTTTATATCAACCGTTTAGCTTTTTCTGTAAGCCATATCCTACAAGCAAGGCACCCCCGTCCGGTGAGCACGAACCAAGGACAGGCTGAGCAGACACAAAAAAGCCCGGGGACTTGCGTCGCCCGGGCTTGAGGGGTGTAACCCTGGTTATCGCTCTCCCTTAGCGATCTTCGTACCGTTGGTGCTTGAAGAAGATGCCGGTGTCACCGAACTGGGACAGGGTGAACGGGGACGCCATGACCAGCTCACCGACTTTGGTGGCGCTGTTGCGGCGTTCACGGGCGTAGCGTGCGGTGACCCAAGGCCAGATGGACGTTTTGATGGACTTGGAGGTCGCGTAAACGTCATACACCTTGGTGCCGGGGTTCAGGGCGGTCAGGTCGTCACGGAAATCGTGGGGCGCGGTGCTGATAGTGTTCTTCAAATCACCGTTGGGCACGAAGTAAACCTGAGACGGGGTGTTGGCATTACTCACCGGGGAACCGTCCTGGTTCACCTTGGCCATGTCACTCATGACTACCAGCGTCGGCTTTCTGGACACCAGCGAGAACAGCGTCGTTGTGCCGAGGGTTTCGTTCACTTCCGGCTGGACATAGTTGGACAGTTCGTTGGCAAAGATATTGTGGTTATCGCCCTGCCCGCTAAGGGTATAGAGCGCGGACACGTTTTCAGAACGCTTGCCGTCCACCATCAGTTTCAGCGCCAGCCCCGGCGCAAAGCCACGGTCCGACGGATCGCCAGTTACCGACAAGCGCAGCAGGCCGTGATCTGCCCCCTGGAACAGGCCGGTATAGCCATGGCCTGCCGTCGGCACGAACTGCACCTTGGCCAGCGCACCGCGAGGGTGAATCGGCTTGCTGTAGCCTGGCGGGGTCACGTCGGTGGCATCCTGCACTTTCTTCCACAGAACGGAGTCGATCAGGCCACCAATATCGATGGGTTCGATGGCCGGCACTTCACCGTCTTCGTAGCTGGTACGCAGGGCGCCGTTGACCCACAGGTGGTCCTGTTTCGCCTGGGCAGACCAGGACTGATAGTCCTCGGGAATTTTCAGGCCCCAGGGTTTGAAGGCGTTATCCATGCCCACTAGGCTGCTCGCCAGGTTCGGGTAGTGGCGACGGATGATGTCGACCATGGTGTTCTCTTCTACCCAGTCGATCCCTTCAGCGGTGTAGACCTCGTCGGTGTAATCGGTGGTGAAGAAGCGGTCGGTCATCAGACGGCGTGACGCATTGAGGATAAAGATCTGGAAAGACGTTTCGCCGAAGCCGAAGCCTTCCGGACGCGTCTCTTCTGCCAGCTGGCCCACCAGGGTATCGATCATTTCGATATCGTTGTTGTACAGCGACTTCAGGTCAGCCACCAGCTGCGGATCACTGGATAACTGCTCGAAGCTGGTAAGCGGCTTGAGGCCGATCTGGCGACGGAACTCGTTGTAACGGGGCACGCCACGCTCACGGTCACGCAGCACGTCGATGGCCGCCATATCAATGTCGCCGATCAGCGGCATGGACAGGTTACGCAGGAAGTCCGGGTAGTTGTTCAGTGTCAGCGCACCCGGGTGGGTGATACCGAAGGAATACCACAGGCGATCCTGACCCACATCGGTGAGCAGATCTTCCGCATCACCGTTACGAGTGTCCTGCAGCAAAATTTCTTCGTCCACCACGTTGGAGCCGATGTCGTAGACCTTGATCTCGTCACGCAGCAACGGGTGCATGCGATACACGGAAACAAACTCTTCGGTGAGGGTGTAGGGCACGCCGTAGTTGTTCGGGGTGCGCGAGCCCACCAGGCCGGCCAGGGCGTGTTCGATAGAGCTGGTATCGCCCTGCCCCAGATCGTTATCGATGCCGAGCAGGTTGAAGATACCGCCCAGTTCACCCAGATTGTTGTTCAACTCGTCCAGGTCATCCTGGAATTTGTCGCGCTTGTCACGGTCACCGCCCAGGCCCCACCAGTTGGCGTACATGGCACGCTCGAGCACCGGGTTGGCGAGAATCGCCGGGGTCCATTCCACGGTGTGGATTTTGGCCATCAAGGCAGCGTTAATCAGCCGGGCATGGTCGTAGAGCCACTGATCGGAAGCACCGGGGTTGTTCGCCTTGAGCATATCCGCAATGGCGTTGTGCTCTTGCGTAAACAGGTGGTGCAGCATACTCAGGCCCACCCACCAGTTTTCATTGAAACCGGTAACGGGTTTGCCACTGAGGAAGTCTGTTGGCAAACGGCCATTGCTGTCGACTTTCAGCTTACCGTCCACAAAGGAACGCACTTCGTCGTTGGTTTCCTTGTCACTGCCATACAGCTGCGAGCCATCCCACCAGTGGGTGTTGATGTTCTCGTAGGTCACCAGGGATTCATCGCCGCTGACGTCCGGGTCCGGGCGGGTACGCTGCACGGACATGGTGCCGGAGCCCAGCACGTCGCCAGCCGGCAGCGGAAATTCGATCGGGTTGGCGTCGGTACGCGGGCCATGATCGAACCAGTCATGGACCATGAACTGGATCCAGGAGGTGGCGATGAAGTTCAGGGTGGTGGCGGGTTTGAAATCGCCGCCCCGGGACATGATCAGGTTACTGACTTCCCGCGGGTTCGGGGTCAGCAGATTGCCGCTTTCCGATTCCGCAAAAGACGAGGCCGGATCCACGTTACGGCCAAAGTTCACATTGGCGGAGCCTTCCGCCGGATTATCCAGGATATTACAGGTACCGTCTTCGGTACGGGCCACATGGCTGCGCTCATCGCAGACGATACTGGCGTTTTTTTCACCCCAGCTTTCCATGTCGAACATATTGTTTTCGAGCAGATCTTCCCGTTGACCGGCAAGAACCAGCAGGGCGCCCATTACGCCAAGTGAACCGAACTTGGTCAGGGCTGGCCAGGTAACCCAGGGGGACATAGCCATGATAAACCTCCGTCGTTTTTATTCTCGGGGTATGTCTGATGACAACGACGGCACTCTAGCAATGGGGTCACCCCCTCCACCCCCTCCCCCGGGAGGGGGTGGAGGGGGAAAACGAAAAAGCGCGAACGGGTTCAAGGTTTGGAATGGCAGCTACGAGCTATGAGCTTCGAGCTACGAGGCGCGGGATTGGGTTTGCTTCATCTCGAAAGCCGTGCCCGCGATCATGCGTACGTGCGCGGGCACGGCGCTCAAAAAAAATGGGCATTCCTCGCGCCTCGTAGCTCGAAGCTTGTGTTTATCTAGGCGTGGCGCGCAGCACAGCTTCGGTACGATTGGAGACACCCAGCTTGCTGTAGATGTTTTTCAGATGCCATTTGGTGGTGGTGACAGAAACGCCAGTGCATTCACTGATCTGGGCATTGCTCATGCCGCTTTGCAGCAACTCGAAAATTTCGTTTTCCTTGGGGGTAAGGACGGAATCCGGATCCACTTCCAGGGGATCACTGGCCGGGGTGGCGTTGAATACCGCCGGAAACAGCCCGGTATAGAAATCCGGCAACAGCAACTGCCCTGCCGACCACAACCGATTCATCAACCCCGCCAGGCCTGGTGCTTCATCAAACACGGAGCGATTGATATTGAGCAGTCCATAGCGGGTGATCAACGCATCCACCTTGCGGCTTTGTTCGGTGGCCGTGGCGGCTTTTGAGGTAAGCACCAGCAGGTTGGCCTCGATGATGGAAGCCCGGGTCTTGATGCCCGCCCCTTTCACCACCGCCAACAACCGGCGCAACAGTGTTTCTGCCTCCGCATTACGGCCATGAGCCATCAGCCAGTACACTGCGGCCAGCCCGCGCCGCTCCCAACTCTGGCTATACATGGACGCCTCACCCTCGAGGTTTTCTTCCACCCAGGCCGCCAACTCAAAACGGTCCACTACCACATCCAGCCGCTGCCAGTTGCCGGTGAGTAACGCCTGGCGCGTCATCTCCAGCACTGCCATGCTGACAAAACGTTCGTAATTCCCCAGCTGCAAAATGCCCAACAGTTTTTCCAGCATCCGCTCGGCGCTTTTCTGCTTTCCCTGCAGATGCTGCAGCCGTGACAGGGTGAGATAAACGGTGGATATCACTTCTGTCGCGGAAGCAGACGAGACCATGGGCAGCAGGTCTTCACATACCTGCTGCGCTTCTTCCAGGCGATTCTGGTCGTATAACACCACCACCATGCCGGTGGCCCATAGCGACCAGGTGGGGCAATCCCTGCGGGTGTTGTTAAAGTTCTCGACGATGAAGGCCACCGCTTCACCAATGTGGCCAAGCTGCTGGTTGGCCAACGCAGTGATCAAGCCGGCATAACCCGCCGTAAAACGCTGCCCCAGCCGCAACAACACGTCCCGGGCCTGGGAGGAAAAGGCCAGCGCGGACTCCAGGCGACCATGCTGCAAGTGGTAATAAGCCACCATGGCCAGCGAGAAGGCACGGATATCCCGGTGGCCGCTGCTTTCCATAAGCAACGAAAGATTAGCCCCTTCCATGAAGTCGGTATCGTGCTGGAATAACTGCAAATGCAGCTCCAGAAAATCCACCGTCTGACTGTGATGGTATCGAGCCTCCTTGCCGGAAAAGTCCTGCTCCTTGAGAGCATCAAGATAATAACGGGCACGAAAGAATCGCCGTGACAGGGTCAGCGTGCTGATCAGGGGAGCCGCCAGCTCAAGTCGCCCCAGTATGGTTTCATCGTCCAGGGTTTCCGCCCATTCAAGAATGTGGCTGGAATACCCTTCCTGCAGCCAGAACTCGAAACTTTTTTCCAGGCAGTTACCGAACAGCGCAGCATCACCGGTGCGCCAGGCATGCCAGACGGCCTGTTCGAAATTGCCGGTCTTGATGAAGTAACGGGTCGCCCGCCGGTGAATCGGCACAATGCAGTCGGGCATCTCGATTTTCAGCCGGGCCTGAAGAAAATCCCGCAACAAGGCGTGGTAGCGATAGCTGGCCGGCTTGCCTGGCACCGGCACCAGAAAAAGCTCCCGGCTGGTGAGTTCATCAATCAACCGTGCGGACTGGCGGGTTTGCAGAATTTCATCGCCAAGCTCGGCGTTGACGGTGTCCAGCAGGGCACTTTGCATGAACAAGGTGCGCGCAGAGTCCGGCAGCCCCTTGAGCACCGCATGCCCAAAATAATCCATGATTTCCGGCTGGCTGGCGTTAAAGTCCTGCAGGGTTTGCATGCCCGACCGAATCCCTGCCAGCAGGGCAATTTTCACCCCGGCCACCCAGCCTTCGGTAATCGCCATCAGGTGATCCAGTGCCTGCTCTTCCAGGGCCTCACCGCCCAGCCGCTGATTCAGTTCGCTCACCTCGCTGCGCCGCACTTTCAGGTCAACAGCACTGATCTCCAGCACCTTGTCGTCCAGCCGCAGCCGGCTGACGTCAAACAATGGCTGGGTGCGGCTGGCAATAATCAGGTGCACATTATCGGGCGGGTCTGCCAGCAAGGTAGCGATCACACTGAGCGTTTCTTCACTCTGGATATGCTGAAAGTCGTCGAACACGATAAACAACGGCAATGCCACTTGCTGCAGGGCGTCATACAGTGAGTCGGCAATGGACGACGGCGGCAGCTCGGACACGTCGAACGGCATAAACCAGGAGGTATCAAACGCCGGCACCGCGGCCCGGGTCTTCTCGGCGAAACGGCGCAAGAACCGCACCGGGTCATCATCGGCGCGCTGTAATCCCATCTGCACCACATGGCGCTCGCCGGGCTGCGCCTGCCACTGGTTCAACAAGGTGGACTTGCCGGCACCAGCCGGGGCCAGTAACAAGGTTAACGGCACCCGGTTCGACTGGTTCAGAAGGGTGACAAGGTCTGCACGATAAAACCGGCCACTCAGGGGCCGGGGCGTCTCCGAGCTGGGCATAGCAATCGCTTCCTGGCGTCTTTTTATTATTTTTCAGTGAGTTAGTGCATTCCCGCACGCACTCTGGGTGTTTCTTTAATAGGCAATTTAGCGGATAGCGGCACGGTATACACGTACCGGGTTCGCATTTCACTTGGACTGCCGTGCAATATTTTAGCCTCGTAGTGACGACAATAAGCAGCCTGACGCCCGGTGCCGGACAACTGAAACCGGGCTTCACCACGAAGCACTGGATCAGGGGCTGGCGCCCTTCGCGCTGGAACCATCGCGCCCACAAAAAGCGGAGTGAGCCCCGTCTACCAACAAACACAAAAAAGCCCTCTTCCCGACCAAGGGAAGAGGGCTTTCGTGTTATCACCCGCGATAACGGTAGTCGTCACGGGAATACGTTCTTTTCCGTGCTGCGTGAAGCGTGTCGCGTGCAGCGTCTCCTAATCAAGGAATCGGCAGGTAACCACCATCCACTTCCTTGGTCACAATCGCCACCGCGTTGTGGGCGTGCAGGCTTTCCAGGTGGTTCACACGCAACCAGAAATCCTTGTAGCAGGACTGTGGGTCCAGTGCGGTTTTCAGGCGGCGGGCCGCATCTTCGCAGAACATCAGGTTTTGCCCGTTCAACAGCGCAAATTCCTGCTCGTCTACCCGTTTTACCGCGGTTTGTACCGGGGTTTTCAGGGCGCCTTCGATGGAATCGATCAGCGCCGTGATCGGGAAGGCGTCGCCTTCTGTGTGATCCAGCAGCACGCGCACCTGGGCGATGGAACGCTGGCTGTGCGGAGTGGCCAGCACGCCCTCTTCCGTGCCCAGCCATTCAAACACTGCGTCCGCATCCACTTTGCCTTCGGCGAAGTCCTTGCGGAACTGCTCCTGAATCAGCTGGCGGGACAACGCGGCCGAGCAGGGGCAGGTGGACGAGTACGGCACTTCCACCGACAGCTCAATACGCATGCCGTCTTCACACAGGGTGCCCTTGATGCTGACCGGGTAGCTCTTCCAGCCGGAATAGCTGCTCTTCAGTGCCGCACGGCGCATGGAATATTCAAAGTCGAGCTGCACGAAGCCACGGGTACTGAGGCCTTCATGGGTCTGCAGGAAGTTACGCAGCAGTTGCTCGATGGAGCCGGCACTGACCGAGTGATCACCAAAGGTTTCTTCCAGCATCAGGAACAGGCGCGACATGTGAATGCCCTTGGCATCCGCATTGGCCAGGTTCACATAGGCCTGGATAGAGGTGCTCACCGGGCGCTCGCCAGCCAGGGTATCGCTGACGCGGGCTGGCAAGTGGATCTCACTCATGCCCACCCAATCCAGGGTCGTGTGGATATGATCCACCATGGAGTTGGACGCCACATCCGGCATCTGTTTGGTGCTACCGGCACCGTTGTCACGAGTCATGGGATTCTCCATAGGGGCACTGAAAACAGCCAGGATAAGGCTGCCCAGGTGAACGAAACGGTAATCCGTTCGTCATCGCCCGCTCATACAAGGGGGGCAAGTCTAGCAGAAACTGTCCCGCAAATTGACCATTTACGGGCGCAGGTTTCGCTATAACCGCAACAGAAAGGGGCTATCAGGCAGAAAAGCCCGAATCTTCGTCGCTTCCGACCAATTCCAGGAAGCGGGGCAGCTCGCGCAGGGGCTCGAACATTTCTTCGCTGCGGGCGTGGCGGCGCAGGGTCTCCGAGGTCTGGATGGCGGCCGCCAGGTCGGTCAGGGCGTTCTCGATTTCCCCCAGCCCGGACCAGGCGCAGGCACGCTGGTACAGGGCATGCGAGTTCTCCTCGTCCACTTCCAGCACCCGGTCGCACAGGCTCAGCGCCCAGCGCTGCTCGCCCAGCTCCAGAGCCGCATCGGCTTTCCAGGCCAGCGCTTCCGGATCATCCGGGCGCAATTCCAGAATCCGGTCATAGAGCTCGATCTTGGCCTGGGCGCTGGGCTCCTTGGTGGCCTTGAGCCACAGGCTGTGAATGTCGTTGGTTCGCTCGATTTCTTCCTGGTTCTCGGCGATGGACAGGGATTTGCGGCGCAGCTCGCGCTCCAGGTCCGCCAGGCGGGATTCGTACTCGCTGGTCAGACGCGCCATTTCCTTTTCCGCGTACACCCGCACGTTGTCTTTCAGGTCACGAATGGTGGACCAGCCGACCAGGGCGAGAATCGAAGCGGCACCGGCAATCAGGTAGAAAAAGTAGGTCACCGTGTTGGTGGCGTACCCCATGGCCTTGTCGGCCACTTCCAGCTCCCGGTCGGTGACCAGCAGGTTCATCTGGTTGCGGTATTCCATCATGTCCTGGCGCAGGGCACGCAGCTCACCGAGGATCCAGTTTTCCCGGAACTGGGAAATCACCGGCCCTTTTTCGATCTCGCTCTGGGCTTCCGCTCTCGGCGCTTGCTCAGGCGAAGCGGGCTCCTGCTCTGCCCAGAGACTGCCAGCCAGCGCCAACAACATGCCCAATAGACCGGTACGCAGAATGTGTCTGATCAATGCCTTGCCCTCTCAATACACCCAATCGCCTTTTGCCTGTGCATTTCCCGCCAGGAAACTCGCACAGACGGGAACACACCGGGAAACATTGCCTATGGTCGCATCAAGCCTGCCGAGGTACCAGCGTTGCAGGCTGCTCCCTTGACAGCCTAGCCCCGATGCAATGTAGTGAATGCCACCCACAAGCAATATCAAGGTAAAGGCATGCGACTTAATCGATTTATTTGCGCCGCTACTTTTGGCTTTCTTGCCGCCACGACCACCACCGTCAACGCCGACACCTGGCGTTTCGGCCTGGAGGAAATTGAAGGCAGTGTTCAGCACAGTTACGCCGAACGTTTCAAAGCGCTGGTGGAAGAAAAAAGTGACGGGGAGATTGACGTTCAACTGCTCCCCTATGGCAAATGGGGCTCCAGCTACTCCGCGTTGTATGACGCGATCCAGGGCGGCGCCATTCAGCTGGGTTTTGGTTCCGGCGCCCTGGGCGGCACCGTACCGGAAAGCCAGCTGCTCAACCTGAACTACATCATGCCCAGCGACCAATGGGTAACCGCGCAAGGCCTGAACAGCGACACCTTCCTGAAGAGCAAGGCGTGGCAGGAATCGTTCCGCAAGCGCAGCCTGGTGCCGCTGGCGGCATTACCTGAAGGCTATCAGGTGTGGACCACCAACAAGGCCATCAACACCCCTGAGGACATCGAGAACCTGGGCATCCGCGTGATGGACAACAGCCTGCTGCGGGCCACCTACAAGGCCTATGGCGCCTCCCCCACCTCTATTGCCTACGGCGAACTGTACAGCGCGCTGCAGCAGGGCCAGGCGGAAGGCAACATCCAGCCGGTGTTTGCCCACGAGGAAATGGCGTTCTATGAAGTCCAGGACTACATGATCTTTGCGCAGCAATCCCAGTTCGTCGCCACCCTGATCGGTAACGCCGACTGGTACGACGGCCTGTCTGCGGACCAGCAGAAGATGATCGACGGCATCACCAAGACCCTGGTGCGCGAAGGCCATGATATCCAGACCCAGTACAACGAAGAGCGGCTGGAAACCATCAAGGAAAAGAGCGACATCAATATTGTTGAACTGACCGAGGCCCAGCGTGACGCCTTCCGCAAGAAAGCCAAGCCGGTACGTCAGATCTACATCGATGAAGTGGGCGCACGGGGTGAACAGTCACTCAATGCCCTGCTGTCCGCCTTCGACGAGGCCGCCAAAGGGCAGTAATTCCCCTGGTAGCCGAACATGAAAAAGCCCGGCCGGTTGGCCGGGCTTTTTTATGCCGCTCTGCGGCCACAGCACGGGGCTCGCAGCAGGTTAAGCGCTAATCAGCCACCCAACCCCGGCAACCACAGTGACAACTGCGGGAACAGAATCAGAACGAAGGTCGCTATCAACAGCATGAAGATAAACGGCGGCGTGCCGCGTATCACCTCCAGATAGGGGCGACGGAATACCGCGATGGCGGTGAAGATATCGCACCCGAACGGCGGCGTGGCCGAGCCGATGGCCGCCTGCAAGGTAACAATAACGCCGACGTGGATCGGGTCCAGGTTGGCGGATTCAATCAATGGCTTGAAGATCGGCACCAGAATCAGGATCACCACGATGGGGTCCACAAACATGCAGCCAATAAAGAACGCCACGGCGATCAACGCCAGCGCCGCCACCTGATTCTGACCAATGGATTCAATCGCCGGCCCCAGCAGCTTCTCGGGAATCCCGGCAGTACCCAGGGTATGGGAAAACGCCGCACCAATGGCCACCAGGATAAAGACCACCGCGGTGATCATCCCGGAGGACAGCGCCAGCCCCCCCAGGTCCTTCACGCTGACCTTGCGGAAAATCACCACTTCCAACAGCAAGGCATACGCCACCGCGATGGCCGACGCCTCCACCGCACTGAACAGCCCGCCATAAATGCCGCCGACCACCAGAATCGGGAAGCCCAGTGGCAAGATTGCCCCGCGCATGGCCTTGAAGCGCACTCCCCAGCTGGCCCGCTCCTCTGGCTCAATCCCTTTGACCCGGGCGCCAATCCAGCAGTAGACGGAAAACATCAGCAACACCAGCAGGCCCGGGATGATACCGGCCAAAAACAGGTCGCCAATGGAGGTTTTCATCACCACGCCATAGACAATGAAACCGATGCTGGGCGGGATCAGTAGCGCGATATCACTGGCATTGATAATTAGCGCCAGCGCAAAGCTGTCGGAATAACCCTTGCCCAGCAAACGTGGGCGCATGGGACCACCCATAGCCACCACCGTGGCCTGGGTGGAACCGGATACCGCGCCAAACACCGCGCAAGACATGGCCGTCGTAATGGGCAAACCGCCGCGCAGATGCCGGGTAAAGGCATCCACCACATCCAGTAACCGATTGGCGGTATGGCCCTTGGTGAGAATATCCGCGGCGAAGATAAACATGGGCACGGCCGCCAGCACCCAACTGCCAACCCCATTGACCATCCAGGTGATGGCCTGGTCCGGGCCGAAGAAAGTCAGCCCGGTGAACATCATGAACAATGTCCCCACCGCCAGCGGCACCATCATGGGATACCCCATCATCAGCAACACCAGCATGATCACAGCCAGAATGATTAACACAGCGACAACCCCCTCATTCAGCAGCACTCACAGCAAAAAACCGGCTACGCATCAGCGCTGGCCATCCTGATCATCCACCGCTGTCGCACCCAGCGGCACCGCTTCATAGCTTTCTTCTTCGTTGAACGACCGCCAGACACCCGGCGATACCGCATTGCGGGTAAAGGTCAGCAGGTACTGGATGCCGGCCATGCTGAACCCCGCAGGCAGTGACAGGTAGACCAGCCACATGGGCACCTGCAGTGACGCACTCACCCGGCCACGCTCCTGAATATCAAAGACGTACTGACCGGATTTCCAGGCGAAATAAAACATCAGCGTCGCCGTCCCCAGGCAGATCAACATCTGCAGCCCCTTGCGGGCCTTGCCATTGAGCTGTTCATAGATGGCGGACATGCGGATGTGGCGGGCGTGGCGGGCCGCATAGCCCAGCCCCACGAAGGTCAGTATCACGATCAGCATTTTCACCACTTCATAGGTGCCGGGAATCCCTTCATCAAACAGGGTCTGCCCCACCACATGGCCACTCATCAGCAGGGCCATGGCCAGAATGCAGCCACCGATAATGACGCGCTCAATCACCCCCAGGGTGCGATCCAGCCAGGAAAGAACGAGAAGAAAGGAATCAATCATCATGGCAACGCCTATAAACACGACGACGAAAAACAGCCCCCGGATTCGGGAACTTGAGAAGTCCTTTGTGACACAAAACATGTGCGATTGTCGAAACTGCGAGCCTTTCCCCCTGGCAGGCCATAAACCCCCGCAGAGCAAGGAATGCAGACGATATAGCCGGTCACAACACCGTCACTGTCCGGTATTTATTTTGACATCTAAATGTTTTATCTCTAAGATAGCCTACCACTTATCGCAAGGGATTACTCGCCATTGCCCTGTTTTGATGGAGATAGAATCTTTACATCTCAAAGGTGATTGCAGACAAACCATGTCTAATTTCGGTCACATTACTTTGTTATCAAGAGAATTTTCGGCAATGGCCAGACACGAAGACGTGCTAATCGCATTACGACAGATCATTCGCGCCACGGACCTCTACTCACGAAAGCTGAGCAAGGTTTCCGGCCTGACATCGCCCCAGCTTCTCATCATGCAGGCGATTGCGGCGCACGGTGAGATGACCATGGGGGATCTGGCCAACGAGGTATCGCTGAGCCAGGCCACCGTCACCACCATTCTCGACCGTCTGGAAAAGCGGGAGCTACTGGGACGCAAGCGCGGCGAGCAGGATAAACGCCGTGTTTATGCCCACCTGACCTCCGCCGGCCTGGGTATCATCGAGAAGGCCCCCACCCCGCTCCAGGACGAATTCATCGAACGCTTTGACCGCCTTGAGGATTGGGAGCAATCTTTAATTCTTAGCTCCCTGCAGCGGGTTGCGGCAATGATGAATGCCGGCGATATCGACGCCTCGCCGGTGCTGGATCTGGGGGCCATTGATCGCGCGCAACCGGCGGTAGAAATGAACAGCCGCCGGGACGCAAACTCTTTCTCCAAAACGGACCATAAGTGAAACCATGTCAGCAGACGATGCGAAAAAAACGGATTCATCCACCGACAAATCGGATGACATCACCTTTCGTAAACCTGAAAGCCAGGACGGTAGCCGGGTTCACAAACTGATCAGCGAGTGCAAGCCGCTGGACGAGAACTCCGTCTACTGTAACTTGCTGCAGTGCACCCACTTTGCCGACACCTCCGTGGCGGCAGAGATGGACGGCGACCTGGTCGGCTTTATTTCCGGCTACATCCCGCCCAAGCAGCAAAATGTCCTGTTTGTCTGGCAGGTAGCGGTGCACGAAAAAGCCCGGGGCAAGGGCCTGGCCAAGCGCATGCTGGCCGAACTGATCGAGCGCGAAGAAAGCACCGATGTTCAGTTCATTGAGACCACCATCACCCCGGACAACGAAGCCTCTTGGGGCATGTTCCGCAGCTTCGCCTACCAGCGCAGCATGCCCACGGAAGAATTTATTCTGTTCGATTCGCGCATTCACTTTGCCGGCGAACATAACGACGAATACCTGCTGCGGATCGGCCCGTTTAATCGCGACGAAGCGTAAACGCAGCCCGCAACGCACCAGCAAACCCGAATTCAAGCGAGGACAGGAATCATGGATACAGACATTTTTGAAAGCCACGAATCGGAAGTAATGAGCTATGCCCGTAGCTTCCCGGTGGTATTCGACCAGGCAAAAGGCAGCTACCTGTACGACGAAAACGGCAAGGAATACATCGACTTCCTGGCCGGTGCAGGCACCCTGAACTACGGCCATAACAACCCGGTCCTGAAAGAAAAGCTGCTGGAATATATCCAGCGCGACGGCATCGTTCACGGCCTGGACATGCATACCGCTGCCAAACGTGAGTTCATGGATGCGTTCTATGAAACCATCCTGAAACCTCGCGACATGGACCACGTGATGCAGTTCACCGGCCCCACCGGCACCAACGCGGTGGAAGCGGCACTGAAAATTGCCCGTAACATCAAAGGTCGCGAAAACATCATTAGCTTCACCAACGGCTTCCACGGTGTAAGCCTGGGCGCGTTGGCCGCCACCGGTAACAGCCACCACCGTGGCGTCGCTGGCGTTACCATGGGCGGTGTCACCCCCATGCCGTACGACGGCTACCTGGGTGATGCCTTCGACACCACCGAATACCTGGACAAGGTACTGGGCGATTCCTCCAGCGGCGTTGACCATCCTGCGGCCGTCATCGTGGAAACCGTACAGGGCGAAGGCGGCATCAACGCGGCCAGCTTCGACTGGTTGCGTAACCTGGAAAAAGTCTGCCGCAAGCACGACATGCTGTTGATCCTGGATGACATCCAGGCTGGCTGTGGTCGTACCGGTTCTTTCTTCAGCTTTGATGACATCGGCATCAGCCCTGACATCATCACCCTGTCCAAGTCCCTGAGCGGCTATGGCCTGCCCTTCGCCATGGTACTCATGAAGCCGGAACTGGATCTGTGGAAGCCGGGCGAGCATAACGGCACCTTCCGTGGCCACAACCTGGCTTTCGTGACTGCCGCTGCAGCGTTGAACCACTACTGGCGCGATGACAAGTTCGCCAAGGAAGTGCAGAAGAAAGCGGACATCATTACCGACCACTTCCGTGCTATCGCCACCAGCTACGATGATCACTGGTTCTACCTGAACGGCCGCGGCATGATGCAGGGCCTGGTCGCCCGCGATGGCGAAGTCGCTGGCGAAATCACCAAAGCCTGCTTCAAGCGTCAGCTGGTGATTGAAACCTCCGGCGCCGATGATCAGGTGATCAAGACCCTTTGCCCGCTGACCATCAGCGAAGAGGACCTGGTTCGCGCCCTTGAGATCGTCAAGGAAAGCGTGGACGAAGTGATGACCGACCGCATCAAGCGCGGCGAAGCTCACTCCGTCGCCAGCATCACTGCCTAACAACGGCGGCTCCCGCTCCCCCACCTCCTTTTTCGGGAGAGTGGGGGAGCGTTATTTCTCCCTCCCCCGATTTTTTAACTCAGGAGTTATCCATGATCGTTCGCACTCTGGCTGAAGCCGAGAAGTCTGACCGCTGTGTGAAAGCCGAAAACGGCAACTGGCAGTCTGTTCGCCTGTCTCTGAAAGAAGACAAGATGGGACACTCGTTCAACATCACCACCATCTTCAAAGGCACCAAGACCCACATCAAATACGCCAACCACTGGGAATCCGTCTACGTGATTTCCGGTAGCGGCAAGATCGAAACCCTGGATGACGGCAAGGTCTATGACCTGACCCCAGGCACGATCTATCTGCTCGACGAGCACGATGAGCATTACCTCTACGGTGGCGAAAACGAAGACATGGTCCTCGCCTGTGCCTTTACCCCGCCCCTGAGCGGCAAGGAAGTGCACGATAAAGACGGCGTATACCCGGCGGATGTGGATTGATTCAAGAGACGCCTCATGCAGCACGCAACACGCTGCACGCCTAAAGAAAAAGGACGCTTCGGCGTCCTTTTTTATGCCGCTTCGCGGCCGCAACATCCACCATGCTTGAGGCCACACGCCAAACCCGCAATCAAAAGGAGCGCCGAAGCGCCCCTTGCTTTCCGTGTGGTATGCAGCGCCTCTTATTCAGAACGCATACTTCGCGGTGAACTGCACACGCTTCAAATTGCCGTCATCGCCATTCTCGATTTCTCGATCGCCATAGATCAGTTCGCCACCAAGCGAGAGCGGTTTGGCCACCTGCCAGATCAGGTTGGCGTGGGCGCTTTGCACCCGCTTGCTGGTGGTCACCGCCACGGTATCGGGGTTATCCGCTTCACTTACTGAAACCGCAAAGTTGGAACGCCAGCGATCACTCCAGTGATGACGCAACGCCAGCACACCGCTCCATTGATCAATCAGCTCAATACTGCCATCCGCCTCGATCTGTCCTGAGCGGAACGCGTTGAGCGTGGTGTAACGGCCCAGCGCATTACCATAGTTCGCCTGGAAACGAATATCGTCCATGGCCCCCAGCATCATGCGGCCCGCCAGCGACAGGCCGTAGCCGTACTCGCTTTCATCCTGATCCACACCACCAATCGTATCCTGATAGGCCAGTTCACGCCCCATGGCAGAGACACTGACATTGCCCCAGTCACCGGCAATGTTATAGCGCGCCACCAGGTCCGGCATGGCATTGTCGTCATAGGGGTTCTGCGCACCGCCGTAGAGCGTCGTGGACGGGTTCTCAACCGCGAGCATCAGACCACCGCTGGTATAACGAATTTGGGGCTGACGCTCAAACACCGTCCCCGCTGCACCAACAAAATCCAGCGTTTCCGGTAGCGCGCTCACATTAAAGAAGGTGGACCAGGTCTGCCCGAACAACCACTTGTCCCATGTCAGATAGGCATGGCGAATACGCGGTGCATAGCTGTTACTGATGCGCTCGTCACCGATATCGTTGGTCTGGAAATCAATTTCGATATGCCCCCGCACCATGCCGGCAGAGGTCATGGTTTCACTTTTCAGCCAAAAGCGGCTTTGCTTGGCAATAAAGTCCAGCTCTTCCGAACTGGCCTCTCCCCCAACAGGGATCGTGGACGGCACCATGAAATCGCGCCCGACCGAACCGCCAGCCAGGTCGCCATCGCTGTATTTACTCAACATGGTATCGGCTTTGATAAAGCCGCCGAAATCGATTTGGGTATTACCGCTCTTTACACCATCCATCCGCTCTTCAAGCACGATGATACGTTCCTCCAGCGTGGTATCGGCGCTGGCAATGCCTGCCTGCGCCAGCACCAGAGCGCCGCACAAGTACGTGGCTTTTTTTACTGTCATGGCCCTGTCCTCTTATTGTCATCAACACGAAAGTGACTCCGATTGACAGCTTGCTGAGCGTTGTACCAACACTCTATTAGCCATAGGTCGAAGGTGATTAAACGTCAGAGCCCCGACGCGAAATGCCTGACCAGGAAAACGTGAGTGATGACAAGGTTTCTGCCTACTGAATAACCGCACGATGCCAGCGTCGCCTCCCACAAACAGAGAGATAAACCCGGAGCAGTGCCTTGACGGCTTTTCCTTGTTGCGTGAAGCGTGTCGCCTGTGGCGTCATTAAGACCAAGGTCTAATTCAGCCCGGCCTCCTGTTTTTGCACACTCGTGGCATTCATTTCTGCTCCACTTTTCTGGTGAGCACTTTTTCGAGTGAGGGAAGTCCCATGGAAACGGGCCTGCGTATGCCGGTTAAAGAGGCATTGAAAGATCGCTGCTGGATTGACGGCAATGATTACCATGCGTTGTACCAACAGAGTCTGGATGACAGCGTTGGCTTCTGGCGCCGACAGGCACAGCGGATCGACTGGCAGCACTTCCCCCAACAGATTCGCGACACCCATTTCAGCCCCGATGATCTGCACATTCGCTGGTTTCATGATGGTGAGCTGAATGCCGCAGAAAACTGTATTGACCGCCACCTGGCCACCAACAGAGACGGCATAGCACTACTGTGGGAACCGGACTCTCCGGACCAGGATCGCCGGCAAATCACCTATCAGCAGTTACACCAACACGTCTGCAAGCTGGCCAACACCCTCAAACAGCAGGGCATTGGCAAAGCTGACCGGGTGATGATTTACATGCCCATGATTCCCGAAGCGGTATTCGCCATGCTCGCCTGCGCCCGCATCGGCGCCATTCATTCGGTGGTGTTCGCCGGCTTTTCTCCGGACGCCCTGGCGGGCCGCATCGCCGATTGCGGTGCCAAAATGGTAATCACCGCAGACGGCGGGCGTCGCGGCGGCAAGATCGTACCGCTAAAAGACAACGTGGATGCCGCACTGGAACAGGCCGGCACCGATAGCGTCGACAAGGTACTGGTGGTGAACCATGTGGGCTGTGACACTCACTGGTTTGCGCAACGCGATCTGGATTTTCATGAGCAGCTGGCACTCAGTGACGGCGACTGCCCAGCGGAGCCCATGAATGCGGAAGACCCGCTATTCATCCTCTATACCTCCGGCTCCACCGGGCAGCCAAAGGGTGTACTGCACACCACCGGCGGCTACATGGTCTATGCCTCGCTGACCCACCAGCTGGCCTTCGATTACCACCCGGGGCAAGTGTACTGGTGCACCGCCGATGTGGGCTGGATTACCGGGCATACTTATCTGGTCTACGGTCCGTTGGCCAACGGCGCCACCTGCGTGATGTTCGAAGGGGTGCCCAACTACCCGGACGATCAACGGGTCGGCGATATTATTGACCGCTACAATATCGACATTCTTTATACCGCTCCCACCGCCATCCGCGCGCTGATGGCCGGCGGCGATCATTGCTGTGCCAACAGTCGACGCGACAGCCTGCGCATCCTGGCCACGGCCGGAGAGCCCATCAACCCGGCCGCCTGGCAATGGTTCCATGACCAGCTGGGTAACAGCCAGGCCGCTGTGGTCGACACCTGGTGGCAGACAGAAACCGGCGGCATCATGATCTGCCCTCTGCCCGGTGCCATTGAAGCCAAACCCGGCGCTGCCACGCTGCCTTTTTTCGGTGTCCAGCCGGCACTGGTGGATAACGACGGCAAGCTGCTGCACGGCGCAGCAGAAGGCAACCTGGTCATCGCCGATAGCTGGCCCGGCCAGGCCCGCACCCTGTGGGGCGACCATCAACGGTTTGTGCAAACCTACTTCACCAGCTTCCCCGGCTATTACTGCACCGGTGACGGGGCGCGTCGTGACGAAGATGGCTACTACTGGATTACCGGTCGTGTGGACGACGTGATTAATGTGTCCGGTCATCGCATGGGCACCGCGGAAGTGGAAAGCGCCCTGGTTTCACACCCCAAGGTGTGCGAAGCCGCCGTCGTCGGTTATCCCCATACCATCAAGGGCCAGGGCATTTATGTCTATGTGACCCTGAATGATGGCGAGCACACCAGCGATGCCCTGCATGACGAATTACGCCAGTGGGTGCGCCGGGAAATCGGCCCCATTGCCACCCCTGACCTGATCCATTTTACCCATGGGCTGCCGAAAACCCGCTCCGGCAAAATCATGCGCCGCATCCTGCGCAAGGTGGCGGCCAACGAACACGACAGCCTGGGCGACATCTCCACCCTGGCCGATCCGGCGGTGGTAGCCAACCTGGTTGAAACCCGGCTGAACCGTTGATACAGACGCCACTTGAAACCGCATACGCTGATGAAACATGGATGTTTTCTGTGTTTCCTTTCCCCATGCTGCCCTCCCCGGGCAGCATCTTTTTTTCATTCCCATCTTTTTTTGGGCTCTTCGCACGCAACATGCTTAAATCAGAGCCATGACAACCATACTGATTGCCGATGATCACCCCCTGTTCCGTGCGGCCCTGATACAGGCCGTAGAGGCCAGCTTTGCCGGTGCCAACATCCATGAAGCCGACTCGCTCGCCACTCTGGAAGTACTGGGCCAGCAAGCAATCCCCTTCGATGTCATTCTTCTGGATTTACACATGCCCGGCACCCACGGCTTTTCCGGCCTGGTGTACCTGCGTGAGCAATACAGGAAAGTGCCGGTGGTGGTAATTTCAGCCACCGAAGACGTGGACGTGATCCAGCGCGCCATTCACTTTGGTGCCGACGGCTTTATTCCCAAATCCGCTTCCGTGGACACCATGACCGATGCCATGCGCAAGATCATGGACGGCGAACGCTGGCTACCGGAAAAAGCCCGCCGAGCCATGCCCCCAACGCTGCCAGACCACTCCGCCATGAGCGAGCGAATCACCAGCCTGACCCCGCAGCAGTTTCGGGTCATGGGCATGCTGATGGAAGGTATGCAGAACAAGGTGATTGCCTACGAGCTGGACGTATCGGAAGCCACCGTGAAAGCCCATATGACCGCCATTTTTCGTAAGCTGGGTGTGCGCAATCGCACCCAGGCGGTACTGGCCCTCAAAGACCTGGCCATCGAGCCTCCCGGCCTGGACTAAGCGCTAAAGGTTGAGTCGCGGTAGGAGCGTCGCTGGCGGCGCGATTGAGGCCAGCTTCAAAAGCCTTTCACCACAGAGGTCACTGAGAAAGCCCCCTTCTTTTCCTCCGTGAACCCTGTGTTCTCTGTGGCAAACCTGTCTTTTCATACCTGGGTTATCGCGCCGCCAGCGACGCTCCTACAACCACGGCGTAGATACCAGGGGCCGGGATTTTCCCATTCCATCAAGCGCTGCACGCAGTTTACAAAAGCCCTTCCAGCGTTCGTTGCAATATGGCTTCGGAAATCGGTTTTTGCAGGAAGCCTACCCCTTGCTCTTCTGCTCTGGCGCGGACTTCCGGGCGTCGGTCTGCGGTCATCAGCACGGCGGGAATAACGTCTTCCCAGCAATGATCCAGCGCTTCAATCACGTCAAATCCGTCTTCATGATCCAACTGGAAATCCACCAGCAATACATCCGGCACCCAGCTTTGCGCTGCCTTCTCCTGTGCTTCCTTCAGGCCGCTGGCCGCGACCACCTCGCAACCCAGGGTTTGCAGGGCCGCCACCAGGCTCGCCAGCAGCGCGGAATCATTATCCACACAGAAAACACGCACGCCCTGGATATCCCGGCGCTCGCGCAACGGTTCATCCTGCAGCAATGGCGGCACATCCCCTGTCGACAGCGGCAGCGTTACGCTAAAAACGGTGCCTTTATCCGGCCAGGAACGGACGGTTAAAGCATGGCCCAGCAAACGACAAATCCGGTCGGCGATGGCCAACCCCAACCCCAGACCTTTTACCTCACGATTATGCAGCTGAGGCAGACGATGAAACTCCCGGAAGATTTGTTCATGCTGATCACCGGGAATCCCCGGCCCGGTATCCCACACATCAATGCGCACGGCATTGTGCAGCCGGCGCGCACCGAACAGGATGCGCCCGGAATCCGTATACCGAACCGCATTGGACAGCAGGTTCTGCAATACCCGTCGCAACAATACTTCATCGCTGTCCACCACCGCACTGCATGACACCGCTCGCAACGTCAGCCCTTGCGCGCTGGCCAGCGCAGCAAACTCCTGCCCCAGCGGCGTCATCAATGACGACAAACGCAAGGGGTGGATGTGCGTCGCCATGGTGCCGGTATCCAGTTTGCTGATTTCCAGCAACGCAGAAATAATCTGTTCCGCCGCTTGCAGGGAACTGTCGATATGCCCGAGTACCTGCACCTCATGGTCGAACTGGCCCTTTTCCTGGTTACGCAACTGCTGACGCAACGATGAAGCAAACAACTGCGCGGCATTCAAAGGCTGCATCAGGTCATGGCCGGCGGCCGCCAGGAAGCGGGTTTTTCCTTCATTGGCCTGTGCCAGTTTGGCATTCAGCTCCGACAGTTTGCGGGTGCGCTCCGATACCATCTGCTCCAGATTCTCATTGATCTGACGCAGCGCTTTTTCATCGTGTTTGCGTTCGGTGATGTCCATATAGGTGCTGACAAAACCACCGCCCACCATGGGTGTACCGCGTACTTCCACTACGATGCCGTTGGGCAGCTCCCGTTCGAACTGATGGGCATACCCTTCGCGTAATAATTGCACCCGCCGCGTCACGTTTTCTTCCATATTTTCGCCGTCGTAATAACCCCGTTCAGCGTTATAGCGATACACATCGGCGATGGAGCGTCCCAACCGAATCAACCCGTCCGGATAATCAAACAGCTTCACGTAGGCCTGATTCCAGGCCACCACCTGCATATCCCGGTCCACCACGCAGATGCCCTGGCTAATGGTTTCAATGGTGGTGCGCAGCAGCTGATGGTTGAACTGGATCAGCTCGGAGGCTTCGTCCATCATCCGCACCACATCATCGTGGCGGCCATTCTGTTTACGCAGCAACGAGCTCATCACAATGCGTGCGGTGGAGGCCCCCATGGTGCCCGCCAGCAACCGTTCCACATATCGCACCAGATGCAGTGGCGCCGGCAATTCCAATTCTTCCGACACCCCACGCCGACGCATGTAATCGAAGAACAGAGGTTCCGCCCGTGGATGCCCCAACCCACGCTTGCAGACTTCCAGCAATTCGATGGTGGTAATGGAGGGGTGCCCCATACCTTCGCGCCACCAGTCCGTGGGCATATCCACAAACCGGGCCGCCTGGGCTTCATCCAGGGCATCATGGTTGGCTCGGCGGGAATAGTAGATAAACGCGGCCAGATTCACGGACACCGACCAGAACACACCGTGGGTCAGAGGCTCCAGCCCTTCGATGCCGAACATGGCATGGGGGCGTAACAGGCCCAGGCCGAACAGCCCTTGGGTGTTGAGCACGGTCACCCACTCCACGGGCAGAATCACCGGCGCCAGCAGGCAGTAAAACCACACCACAAACCCCAGCGCCAGGCCGATGAACGCGCCCTGCTTATGGCCATTGCGCCAATACAGGGCACCAATCAGTGATGGCGCGAACTGGGCCACTGCGGCAAACGACAGCAGCCCGATACTGGCAAGGCCGTCGAACCGGTCGATCAGCGTATGGAAGGCAAACGCCAACCCCAGCAGCACCAGAATGCTGGCCCGGCGCAGAAAGCGCAGTTGCGTGCTGAGATCCGACAGCTGATCCTTTTCATTGAGCCGCGACTGCAGCCACATGGGCAACAGCACTTCATTGGTCAGCATGATCGCCAACGCCATGGTGGAGACGATCACCATACCGGTGGCCGCTGCGATTCCGCCGATGAATGACAACATCAACATACCGTGGCTGCCCTGGGCCATGGGCAACGACAACATGTAGGTATCTGCATGACCGATCAGGTAAGGCTGGGTAATCACGCCGGCAATCACAATCGGCAGAACAAAAATCGCAAACAGCGCCAGATACAACGGAAACAGCCAGCGCGTGGTGCGCAAATGGCGCAGGTCATTATTTTCTACCACGCCGGCATGGAACTGACGGGGCAGGCAGAGAATCGCCACCATGGAGAGCAATAATGAAGTGACGAAACTTTGCGAAAACAGGGTCGGCTCAAAGCTCTGCATGACATCGCTGCGTTCGCTCAGCTGCTGCCACATATCCACCGGGCCATCAAAAATGGCATACAGGCAATACAAGCCCAGCCCGACAAACGCCACGACCTTGATAAAGGATTCAAAGCTCACCGCCAGCATCAGACCGGATTGGTGTTCGGTGGTATCGATATGCCGGGTACCGAACAGCAAGGTAAAGATAGCCATCAGCGCAGCTACCACCAGCGCCGTATCCACCTGGCCCGGCGCAGATTCCTCCAGCACATAATCAAACGACAGGGTAACGGCTTTTAGCTGTAAGGCGATGTAGGGCAGCACCCCGACAATGGCCACCAGGGTGACCAGCACAGCAAGACGGCGGGATTTGCCGTAGCGGGCGGCCAGAAAATCGGCAATGGAGGTAATATGCTGCTGCTGGGCCACCGACACCATCTTGTAGATCAGTGAGCCGCCCAGCAATACGGTAATGATCGGCCCCAGATAAATCGGCAGATAGTTCCAGCCATTCTGGGCGGCTTCACCAACGGCGCCGTAGAAAGTCCAGGAGGTGCAATAGACCCCCAACCCCAGGCTGTACACCCAGGCATTGTGGAAGGTCTTGCGGCCCTGTCGGGCAGCCCGATCGCCCCACCAGGCGATAACGAACAACACCAACACATAAGCCAGCGCCAACGCACCCAATTGCCACAGTGAAAACACCGCCTCTCCCCGTTGGTTAAAGAAAATCAGGAATCGCTTATCGTGCGTTTACCTGTTGCGTGGAGCATGCTGCCTGTTGCGACTCTTGTTGAGCTTATAGCAGCGCCTGGGCAAAGCGTAGCACCACGGCCACCAGTAGCAGGGCAATGCCACCGCGTTGCAGTTTGAACTCCACCACATTGAGTGCCATGGCCCGGCGCCAGAACATCACCAGCCCCTGACCATCGCCGGTACGGCGCCAGTAGCGAAAATAGGCGTACAGAACCAGGCAGAGGCCCGCCATCAGCGCTATTTTTTCTGCATAGAACATCAGCACTTCCTTCCTTTTTATCGGCCGTCGTTAATTTGAGGAGCCTCTGAAAAACTCCTTACGTGCTCAGCATGGCCTGAAGCGTGCAGCTGTTGTGTCTTGTCTCGACGGACAGGGTGGTTCCCTTTCCTAGAGGCAAGGCGCAGCAGATGGGCGCTTCAGGCCACGCCCTTCGGGTCTTTCAGGCTGGCCCGCACTCGTTGTTGCGCTTTTTTGATGGATGGACATACACCTTCAAAAGCGCGCCTAGATTGCGAACCAGCCTGAAAGACTGAGCACGCAAGGAGTTTTTCAGAGGCTCCTTAATATCGATTTCTGTAGTTGCAGGTACATCAGCGCACTGGTCACCGCATCTCCCCGGGCGGTGTGCCGTTCCATCACCGGCACCTGCAAGGCGCTGGCCATGGCATCAAAGCGCAGGTCGGGAGTCACGTCCGGCTGCCAGTAGCGCATTTTCTTTTGATACAGCGCAGATAACTCGATGATGTCATTGGGTAAATCAAACCCCATTAGCGGGCGCAAATACCGATTGATCATGGCCACATCAAAAGCCACACACCAGCCCACCAACGGGCGGTTACCCACCAGTGCCAGCAAAGCATCCAGCGCGTCGCGCACACTTTCACCGCCTTCCAGATCCACCGGCCGCAACCGGTGAATGCGAATCGTGTCCTCCTTGAGGCTGTCCGGTGGCATCAGCTTCACATCCAGACCCTGGCTACTCAGTACCCGCCCATCTTTTATAACTACCGCCGCAATGGACACCAGTTCTGCGGTGCGACTGTCCAGGCCCGTGGTTTCACAATCAATGGCAACGACCTGATCCCCATCATAGGGAGCAAAGAGGTGCGCATAGGGGCCCTGCCCATGGCGGCACCGGTCACGGAACCGGCGCCATTTGGAACCGGGCCACTGCGGCAACATGCTTTTCCAGCGCCAGTCACGGTTCATGTTCAATATTCCAGATGGAAACGGCGCGACAAACGTTGCTTGAACTCGCTGACCAGATGCAACGCATCCCGCAACACATCCCTTTCCAGCGAAGATAGCTGCTGCACCACGATATGATTGTCCTCCACTGTTTCGTCTTCACCCTGCAATTTGGCCAGCTGCCGGGACAGCCGCAGCTCACTGAACAATTCCATGGCCTCACCCAGGTCTTCAGCAAAGCCGGGCTCCATGGCACCGGCGGCCACCAGTTTATCCAGCCGCGCCAGGGTCGAGGTTTCCCGAATCCGGCACTGCAACGCCATGGCCCGCACGCCATGCACCAGCGGGAACAGGGCGCCTTTCTTGATATCGATACCATGCAGGGGCTTCTTCAGCGAACCGAACAAATTCAGCGGCGTGGCAAACTGCAGGACCGGGCGGGCAAAGTGGGCCATCAGCAACTGATCATCACTGCATCGGGAAAACAGGGTATCGCGCACGGTTTCCAGCAGCCCGGGATCACCGGCCACTGCGTGTGCATCGGTGAGGATTGTCAGATTCAACAGGCCTTTTCCGCCCGGATCCCCGGCCCAGTCCTGCACGCGCTGCTGCCAACGCGACACCGGGCCGGTCCACTGCGGATTGGAGACCATTACGCTCCCCGGGCAAGGGGGATAACCCAACGACAGCAGGGTCCGGGTAAAGCGCTGCATATCCTGATCACAGCCTGACCACTGCTGGTGCTCGCCCAGAATCAGGCCGTTATCCTGGTCCGTTTTCAGTATCTGCTCACCTCGCCCTTCGCTGCCCATCACCATCAGGCAGGCTCTTTGTTGATCGCCAGGCACCACCATTTCGAAGGCTTTACTCATCAGGCGACCATTGAGCGCGGCCAGCAAATCCATGGCGAACCGCATCTTCACCCCCTGAGCCATCAGGGTCTCTACCAGATCAGGCAAACGGGCGCTGGCCAGCTGCAGCGCCTCCAGCGTATCCGCTTTCTCAATTTCCAGCCCCACCACATAGGAACGACTGGAAAAGAAGCTGAGCACATCGGTGAGCTCCACCACCCCCACAGCAACGCCCTTTTCCATGACCACCACCCGCGCCACCTTGTGCCGGGTCATCCGGGTCAAGGCCGCGAACAGGTAATCGCCCGGACGGGCGGTAACCAGCTCCGTTTCCGCCACCTCAGCCAAACGGGTATCCGGCGATTGATTGCTCATCACCAGCGCGGTCAGCAGATCGGTCTTGGTGACAATGGCGTAATGCTGTTGATGCTGAATCAGCACGCTGTCCACGCCGTGCTGTTTCAGCGCGGTCACGGCATCCCGTACGGTGGCCTGTTCCGGCATGATCAGGGGCTCACGCATACACGCTTCCACCCGCGCCAGCATAAAGCCCGCCAGGGTTACGCCCCCTTCCCGGCGTTCTGCCAGGCGCTGGTTTTTCTCCGCCAGCCGCTGGCTGAAATAACGGCCGAACTCCACTTCGCTTTCACACAGCTCGCGAAACAGTCCTGCCGGGATCAGGTAGCACAGTGTCTGCTGCTCGGCACGAAACCGATAACGGCTTTGCCCATTCAATACACTAATCGCCCCGAATAAATCGCCGGCGGCATAAACCCCCACCTGGCGACGGCCATCCGGCGCGTTCACGTCCAGTTCCGCCACGCTGCCCTTGTGCACGAGAAAGACAGAATCGCTGGTACTGGCCGCGTCGAGAATAATGTCATCCGGCTCGTAATAGGCCAGATCGGTTCCTTCCTGCAAACGGCGGCGACCGGCTTCGCCAAGCTGGCTGAACGGATACTGATTCAGTTCCTGATCAATCATTCAGTTAACTCCGCCATTGCGTCTTTGCTGTCATTATTAAACGCAAAAACCGGTGCGGAGGAAGCCCCCGCACCGGTTCCTGTGTTACCCGTGCTCAGTGTGCAGACGCTTCACCGGCACCTCGCGGAATACGGATGTCTTCCACAATGTGCTGGATATGCTCAGGAGGCGGCGCCGTCACTCGCGATACCGCGAAGGCCACAGCAAAGTTGAGCATCATCCCAAAGGTGCCGATACCTTCAGGCGACACGCCCAGCAACCAGTGTTCCGCATTGTTCAGCTCTGGCGAGACGAACTTGAAGAACACAATGTAGCTGAAGGTGAAGATCAGGCCGACCAGCATGCCGGCAATCGCCCCTTCCTTGTTCATGCGCTTGTAGAAGATGCCCATGAGAATCACCGGGAAGAAGCTGGCCGCGGCAAGACCGAAGGCAAAAGCCACCACCTGGGCCACAAAGCCGGGCGGGTTGATCCCGAAGTAACCGGCAATCACGATGGCCACAACGGCAGCCCCCCGAGCAGCCAACAACTCCTGCTTCTCATTGATACCCGGCATCAGGGTTTTCTTTAGCAGGTCATGGGAGATGGCACTGGATATCACCAGCAACAGCCCCGCGGCCGTGGACAGTGCTGCCGCCACCCCGCCGGCCGCCACCAGGGCAATCACCCAGGCAGGCAGATTGCCGATTTCCGGGTTAGCCAACACGATGATGTCGCGGTCGATATACACTTCCGAGGAGTTATCCGTGGGGGCATTGGTCAGCACACGCTCCCCGTAGCTGCCTTTGGTTTCTTCACGGCTGCCGGCATAGGTCGGCTTGCCTTCGAAGGGGGCCCCGGCACGCATCTGCACCGCACCATCACCGTTCTTGTCCACCCAGCCGATCAACCCGGAGTTTTCCCAGTTATAGAACCATTCCGGCAGTTCGGTGTATTGGGTTTCGTTGACGGTGTCGATCAGGTTGAGCCGTGCGAACGCGCCCACCGCCGGTGCAGAGGTGTACAGCAAGGCGATAAAGAACAACGCCCAGCCGGCACTGATACGGGCATCTTTCACCCGTGGCACGGTGAAGAAACGCACGATCACGTGGGGCAGGCCCGCGGTACCGCACATCAATGCCGCAGCAATAAAGAACACATCAATAGTGGATTTTGAGCCTTCTGTGTATTCGGTAAAGCCCAGATCGGTCACCACCTGATCCAGCTTGTGCAACAGATATACCCCGCTGTCATTCCCGGCAGCATCCAGCACCGTGCCACCGAAACCGGTCTGCGGAAGGACGTGGCCGGTCATCATGATGGACAGGAAAACCGCCGGCACCAGGAAGGCAAAAATCAGCACACAGTACTGCGCGACCTGGGTATAGGTGATCCCTTTCATACCGCCCAGCACGGCGTAGAAGAACACGATGGCCATACCGATCACTACACCGGTATTCACATTCACTTCCAGGAAGCGGGCGAACACGATACCGGTACCGCGCATCTGGCCCGCCACATAGGTAAAGGACACGAAGATCACGCAGATCACCGCTACGGTTCTGGCCACGTTGGAGTAGTAACGGTCACCGATAAAGTCCGGCACGGTAAATTTACCGAACTTGCGCAGGTAAGGTGCCAGCAGCATGGCCAGCAGCACATACCCCCCGGTCCACCCCATCAGGTATACCGATGCATCGTAGCCGGAGTAGGCAATAATCCCGGCCATGGAAATAAATGACGCCGCTGACATCCAGTCAGCCGCGGTTGCTGCCCCATTGGCGATCGGGGAAACCCCGCCACCGGCCACGTAAAAATCTTTGGTCGACCCGGCCCGTGACCAGATCGCAATCCCGATGTAGAGCGCAAACGAACCGCCTACAAAGAGATAAGTGAGTGTCTGAATATCCATAGGATGTCTCTCTTTATCTGTTCAGCGGTTAGTCTTCGTGGACGTCAAATTTGCGGTCCAGCTTATTCATGGAATGCGCGTATTTAATGATCAGCACCAGGAACACGTAGATCGCTCCCTGTTGCGCAAACCAGAAGCCCAGCTTGAAACCAAAGAATTGGATTTGATTGAGTTCATCTACCAGCAATATGCCGCAGCCATAGGAGACAACGAACCAGATAGCCACGTAGGTAAAAATCAATCGCAGGTTAGCGGCCCAGTAGGCGCGGGCGTTTTCTTCTTTCATTACTCGTCCCTCTGCGTCATCAGGAAATCAGGCCACCCCCTTTTCAGGCAGACAAGGGATAGGCTCGATACCCAGACTAGCCAAAGGGCCATGGCAGCACAGTATGACTTTAGTCGAAGTCGGCCAGGGCACAGCAGGCTCCCGAAGCGCATGGAAAAAGCGAGCCACCCGGAAAAAGGCATTCCCGGCCTGCGATATCGGCGGTTTTCCGTTAAACTCGCGGGTCTGTTCGTTGAGCCCCATGGCTCAGACAGGGAATTTTCGAGTCGATAAAAACAATCATGGATAGATAATGAAAATAGCGCGATGGCTGTTGGCCGCGTTTCTGCTTGTGATTTTCGGCGGCTCATTGCTGCTGACGCTTTCGCCCGACCTGACACGTTGGCCTGTGGCGCCCACGCAACCCGCTCCGGAAAAGGGCTCGGTCACGCTCACCTACCTGGGCACCAGCACCATCCTGATCAGCGACGGCCACACCCACCTGCTCACCGATGGGTATTTCTCCCGGGTTTCCATTCCGCGATTGTTGTTCACCCGGATAGCACCGAATTCACAGCGCATTGAGCACGCCCTGGCACAGGCCGGCATTACCTCACTGGACGCCCAGCTGGTGCTGCACTCTCATTTCGATCACGCCATGGATGTGGCGGAAGTCGCAAAACGCACCGGCGCACAATTGCTGGGCTCCTCGTCTACAGCCATGGTGGGCAAGGGCGGCGGCCTGCCGGATTCCCGCATCACCACCATCGTCCCCCATCAGCCGTATTCGTTTGGGCAATTTACCGTGCACTTTGTCCCGGCCAGCCATGTGCCACTGCCCGCGCCAGTGGAAGCCATGACCGGCAAGGGTGACATCGCCGCACCGGTCACCCCACCCGCACGAGTGGGAGCCTGGGAGGAAGGACAAAGCTACGCCGTGGTCATTACCCATCCCGCCGGATCGCTGTTGGTTCAGGGAAGTTCCGGAGCGGCCCCCGGGGCGCTGACGGGTTACCAGGCTGACTATGCCCTGCTGGCCAGCGCCAGCCTGGGCAAACAAACGGATCATTATCAGCAAATGTTCATGGAGGAAACCGCCAACGCGGTAGGTGCCCACACGGTGATACCGGTGCACTGGGATGATTTTTTCAGTGAACTGACCGCAGATGTGAAACCGCTCCCCTGGGGCCTGGACAACATGCATGCGTCTTTCCAGGCGTTGGCAGGCCGGCACAACGGCGACTTCCTGGTCCTGCCGCCCTTTCAGCCCTTCACGTTACAGGCACGAAGTCCGACAGTATCCGGGCAATAACCTCCGGCCGGGTTTCGCGTTTCAGCTGCTCCAGCAATTGCGCCGCCTGGGGCCAGCGCCGGCGCAGGTAACTCAACCACTGTTTTATGCGCCCGGCCAATTGCGCATCAGTGCCGGTACCCGCCACATCCACCCAGAACTGTTGCAGGATCGGCAAGATCGCATCCCAGCCAGGCTCCCCACCGTGCCGCAACACGGAGACCAGACGCGGGTTGGCCACCGCGCCGCGCCCGAGCATAAGATCATCACAGCCGCTTTCCTGGCGAGCGCGAGCCGCATCGTCCGCAGTCCAGATCTCGCCATTGGCAATCACCGGAATCGACACCACCTCACGGATGTGGCCGATACGATCCCAGAATGCCGGAGGTTTATAGCCCTGGCGCTTGGTGCGCCCGTGTACCGTCAACCAGGCAGCTCCGGCCTCCACTACCGCCCGGGCGTTGTCCAGCGCCCGGGCATCGTCTTCATTACCCAGACGCATTTTCACCGACACGGGCACATTGGCCGGCACAGCGTCACGCACCGCCGCCGTCACCGCATGCACCACCTCTGGCTCATCAAGCAACACGGCACCGCCACGATGACGGTTCACGGTTTTCGCCGGGCAACCAAAATTCAAATCAATCGCTGGCGCCCCAAGCGCCACTGCACGCACCGCATTTTCCGCCATGCAGTCAGGTTCGGAGCCCAGCAACTGAAGATGCACAGGCGTGCCCGCCCGGGTGCGAGCGCCAAGTTTTAACTCGGGGCACCAGCGATAAAATACCCTGGGCGGCAACAGCAGCCCGCTGACACGGACAAACTCACTGACACACCAATCGTAGTCGCCCACATCCGTTAATGCCTGGCGAACCCAAAAATCCGCCAGGCCTTCCATGGGGGCCAGAATCAATTTCATGGCGCGCATTCTAGGCTACTGCAGCGTTGCCGAATACGCGTAATTGCGGACGAAAGTGCATTCAACCTTCTTTCTGCTCCACCACGAACCACACCACAAAACATCCGGCTTTTCTTGCAATAACGGTGTTCATTTGCCACGGTAAATAACAATTTGCGCAAGAATGGACGCTACTCGGGGACACTGGCACGCCGGAAAAGCGGTAGCAGGCGCCCCTGGCAACGTGAGGGAACGCAATGAAAAAAGCATCATTCGCGAGCGCCATCGACACGGCATTACCATGTTTTTTCCTGCATGGTTAACGCCGCCAACGCCTTATCGGGAAGGCGCAAGAGGGTACACTGCCGAGAAAGTCTGCCACCTTTTCTCCGGGTTACCGAGTGTTCCATCTCCACGCATCCACCGTCTTTTGCGTGCGTTTTTCTTTCCCTTATTGCGTCGTGTGCGCTGCGCGACACGCTGCCGACACCCAAACGCGAATACGCAATATTTCGCCTTACACCACCCCACAACTCATAGGCCTGCCGCCTCCCCCGCGCCAGGCCGCACGTTTTTTTGCGATAAAAAATGAGGGAGAGAAACTGATGAAACAGCAACGTATTTTGCCATTATCGACAGCCCTGCTGGCTGGCTTTGCCGCCCTGCCTGCCCAGGCGGATCTGGAGGTTACCCCCTACGGCTCCCTGCGCATCCAGACAGAAGCCGTTTCTGTCGACCAGGCGCAACCCGGCGAAGACGATTCCTACACCGGGCTTCGGGATGCGTACTCCCGGCTGGGTGTCACCGCCAAATATGATGACTTCGAGCATTTCAACATTACCGGCACGGTGGAATTCCCGATTAATTCCGCACGCCTGCAAGCGGAAGACCCGACCTTTTTCCAGGAAAGTTACAAAGGCAACAACAAGCCGCGGGTCGCCGACATTACCGTTGCCCACGACCGCTTTGGTAGCGTGCGCGTCGGTACCCAGTGGCTGGCGTACTACAACAACGTGGCCTACCCGCTGGATTTCTTCAGCTCTTTCTATTCTGGCTACGCCACCCAGGCCACCTTTCGCCGCGACGCGCTCACCTACACCACCCCCAGCATGGGCGGCTTCACGGCCACCGTTTCTGGTGTCGACCTGACTGATCAACAGGGCACCAGCTATCTGGATACCATGCAGTACGCGCTGTCCTATGCGGTAACCGACTCGCTGGCCTTTGGTATCGGTTACCAGGACAGTGAGCAGGACTCCGCCAAGCATGCCGATCAGGCGGGTATCTCCGCAGCCTGGTCCCCGGGTAACTGGCGCTTCGCCGCCAAGGTGGAACAGCTGCTGACCAACGACGACACCGTGCAGGACGATGACCCGGTGACCTACAACCTGTTGGGTTCCTACAGCTGGAACAAGTACACCCTGCGCGCCATGGTCGCCCATGGTGAAGAAACCGATGAAGGCGATGCCTTCTTCCAGGGGGATTCTGCCCAGGTCGGGCTGGACTACCGTCACACCGAAAACCTGAAGTTCTTTGCGGAATACTTCTACGAAGAGCTGGGCTATGCCATCTACACCCCCAACTCCGAAAGCTTTAATCCACTGGCGGGTTATCAGGTGGAAAGCGATGGTCAGGTCTTCACGGTGGGTATGCGGTTTGATTTTTAAGAGCCGCTGGCACGTATCACGCTGGACACTACAACGCGTTGTAGTGTGATGCGCACCGGAAACCAAACAGGCCGCGCTCAAAATCTGGGCGCGGCCTGTTTGTTCTTATCCGGAAAATATTCGCATGGCTCTACAACATGATGCGTGATGCGCGCAGCATGAGGGGTGCTCAATCAGAATCCCCCGCCGGTTGACGCAAGCGAAACGCCATAGCTTAGGAGATCAGAGGAAGAAGCAGCCTGCGAGCTCCGGCGGGCCTTTCAATATAATCAGCCGCAGCAACCGGGCGGAAGCCCCTGGTTAGAACCATTTGGAATCAATCCTCCCTGCCTCTTTTCCCTTCTCGCCTTACCCTTTTTATATCAATCACTTAGAATAGATCAAATCAGTTGAACGGTTGCCCTGCCCCGGTTCCATCCCCCCCGCCGGCTCGCAACCCGGAATTGATTCACCACAGCGGCTGCATTACTGTTGCCGCCAGCACAGCCCGCAGCAGGGGCAGACACAGCAAAGACGGGGTCCCGGTGACGGATCCGAGGAGACGCTCATGGCAAAAAACGCAGCCCCCGCGCTGGAAACCTCGCTGGACAGTCTGGAAGCCCTGGTGGAACGGATGGAATCCGGTGAGCTGACCCTGGAAGATTCCCTCAAAGCCTTTGAGGAAGGAGTGCGCCTGTCCCGGGAATGCCAACAGGCCCTGCAACAGGCTGAACAGAAGGTACGCATTCTGCTGGAGCAGAACGACCGCGCCGAGCCTGCCCCCTTCACCGGTGGTGACAATGAGCAATGATACAACCCGCAAGGCCGCGCCCGGCGATTTCATCGCGCTGGACCAGCTGACCGAGACAGCCAAGGCCCGCCTGGAGCAGGCCCTGGACCACTACCTGCCCGCCCAGAGTGCCGCTTCCCGACTCAGCCAGGCCATGCGCTATGCCGCGCTCAGCGGCGGCAAACGCATTCGCCCGCTACTGGTCTACGGCGCCGCCCAGCTGGCAGGCGCGAGCGCAGCCCAGGCCGATGTGCCTGCGGTGGCGGTGGAATTGATCCATGCCTATTCCCTGGTTCACGACGATCTGCCCGCCATGGACGACGACGACCTGCGCCGGGGCCAGGCCACCTGCCACAAGGCCTTCGACGAAGCCACCGCCATTCTGGCCGGCGACACCCTGCACACCCGCGCTTTCGAGCTGCTTGCCTGCCATGGTGATTACCGCAGCGACAGCCGCATCGCCCTGATTCAACACCTGTGCCAGGCAGCAGGCGTAGACGGCATGGCCGCCGGCCAGATGCAGGACATGCTCGCCCAGGGCCAGCAACAGACCGTGGCGGCACTGGAAGAAATGCATTATCTGAAAACCGGCCGCCTGATCACTGCCAGCCTGCAGCTGGGGTACTTTGCAGCAGAAAACGACGATCCCGCCCTGCTCAGCAACCTGACCGACTTTGGCGATGCCATTGGCCTGGCATTCCAGATCCAGGACGACATCCTCGATATCACCGCCGCCACCGAACAGCTCGGCAAGCCTTCCGGCTCCGATGAAAAGCTGCAAAAGAGCACCTTTCCCTCCCTGCTCGGCCTGGAGCAAAGCCAGCAACGCGCCCGGCAACTGTGTGACCAGGCGCAACAAGCCCTGGCCGGCTATGGCCCACGCGCCCTGCCGCTGCAACAATTAGCGCAATACATCATTACCCGGAATCACTGATCCACCACTGACGACCACCCCTCCAGACAGTTATACTAGCGGTTCAGGCGGAAGGCGGTACGCCCTGATTACTCCGCTTTCCACTGACGACCACTGGCCATTATCTGGCCTGCACTCATCAGGCTGCATGACCCTATGCCCAAGACGTTTACTCAAATTCCGCTGACGCGACCCGATACCCCGCTGCTGGACACCCTGAGCAGCCCTGCGGACCTGCGGCAGCTGCCCGCCTCCCAGCTGGAGCGCGTGGTCGATGAATTACGTGAATATCTGCTCTACGCGGTAGGCCAGTGTGGCGGGCATTTCGGCGCAGGCCTCGGGGTGGTAGAGCTGACTGTCGCCCTGCATTACCTGTATCACACGCCGGACGACAAACTGGTCTGGGATGTGGGCCACCAGTGCTACCCCCACAAGATTCTTACCGGGCGCCGGGAATCGCTCACCAGCATCCGCCAGGCGGGCGGCCTGTCCGGCTTCCCCAAGCGCAGCGAATCCGAATACGACACCTTCGGCGTGGGCCACTCGTCCACCTCCATCAGCGCCGCGCTGGGCATGGCGCTGGGCGCGGAAATGGCCGGCAGTGACCGCCGTGCCGTGGCCATTATCGGTGATGGCGCCATGACCGCTGGCCAGGCGTTCGAAGCCATGAGCCACGCAGCGCATACGCGCTCCAACCTGCTGGTCATCCTTAACGACAACAACATGTCGATTTCCCACAATGTGGGCGGGCTTTCCAACTACTTCGCCCGCATCTGGGCCAGCAAGAGTTACATCGCCCTGCGTGAAGGCGGCAAGAAGGTGCTTTCCACCATGCCGGCGGCCTGGGATTTCATCCGCCGCACGGAAGAAAGCATGAAGAACATGGTCAGCCCGGACATGTTGTTCGAGGCCATCGGTTTCAACTATATCGGCCCCATTGACGGCCACAATGTAGACGAACTGGTCCGCACCCTGGGCAACCTGCGCGACCTGGAAGGACCGCAGCTGCTGCATATCTACACCACCAAGGGCAAAGGTTTTGCGCCGGCGGAAGCCGACCCGGTGGGCTACCACGCCATCAACAAGATCGAACCCAAGCCCAAGGTCCAGGTGGCCGTTCCCAGCAAACCCAAGCTGCCCAAGTACCAGGATATCTTCGGCCAGTGGCTGTGCGACATGGCCGAGCAGGACTCGCGCCTGGTGGGCATCACGCCCGCCATGTGTGAAGGCTCCGGCATGGTGGAATTCAGCCGCCGCTTCCCGGATCGCTACCATGATGTGGCCATTTGTGAGCAACACGCGGTCACTCTGGCCGGCGGCCTGGCCTGTGAGAATCAAAAACCGGTGGTGGCCATTTATTCCACCTTCCTGCAGCGCGGCTATGATCAGCTGATCCACGATGTAGCGCTGCAGGAACTGGACGTGACCTTCGGTCTGGACCGGGCCGGCCTGGTGGGCGAAGACGGCGCCACTCATGGGGGCGTGTTCGATCTTGCCTACCTGCGCACCGTCCCGAACATGATCATCGCGGCCCCTTCAGATGAAAACGAATGCCGCCAGCTGCTCTATTCAGCCTACCTGCACGAAGGGCCGGCAGCCGTGCGCTACCCGCGGGGCACCGGCACCGGTGCCACCATCGAAGAAACCATGACCGCACTGCCCATCGGCCAGGCCCGTACCCTGCGCGACGGCCAGCAAGTTGCCATCCTGGCCTTTGGGGCACTGGTACCGGCCGCGCTTGAAGCGGCCAACGCACTCAATGCCACCGTGCTGGACATGCGCTGGGTAAAACCCCTGGACCGGGACGCCATTCTCAAGGCCACCGCCGGGCACGCGCTGCTGGTCACCGCAGAAGACCATCAGCAAATGGGGGGCGCCGGCTCCGCCGTGAATGAACTGTTGCATGCGGAAGGTGTGGTGGCGGATGTGCTCAACCTGGCGCTGCCGGATCACTTCATTCATCACGGCAAGCGGGACGTGTTACTGGCCGAAGCTGGGCTGGATGCTGACGGCATTGAACGCCAGATCCGCGAGCGCCTGAGCCGCCAGCAGACCCTGCGCGAAGCCCGGGAGCGCTAGCAAATCTCTCAAGGCACAACACAAAGGGGAGCGGTCATCGCTCCCCTTCGTCGTTTTTGGACTCCTTGACCAACCGCACCGGCGGCGGCGCCTCATACATCCGCCAGTCGTCCCGCCCCCCTTGTTTGGCCAGATACAAGGCGCGATCCGCCGCTTCCAGCAAATCCCCCGCGCTGTGGCGGTCACCGGGGATCATCATCGCGGCCCCAACACTGACGGTCACCTCCTGCATTTCCGGATTGTCCGCATGGGGAATGGCCAGTGAACGCACCGACCGGCAAAGTCGGGAGGCCAGCTGCTGCGCTTCCACCTCATCGGTTTCCGGGTACAACAACACGAATTCCTCCCCGCCAAAGCGCGCCACCAGATCCCCTCCGCGGCGGCTGTAGCGGCGAAACTCCGCCGCCAGCTTTTGCAGGCAGAGATCCCCTTGCAGGTGCCCGTAATGGTCGTTGTAGGCCTTGAACCGGTCCACATCCACCAACATCACGGTCAGTGGCTGCCGGCTGCGTTTACAGCGGCGCCACTCCCTGTCGAAGGCCTCATCAAAAAAACGCCGGTTGGCCAGGCCCGTGAGACTGTCTTCCCGGCTCAACCGGTGCAGGCGCTCTGCCAATGCCTGGGTACGACGTTGCTGGCGCAGTAGCTGGCGTTGGTTGAAAAAAAGCAGTCGGTCGCGTACTTCCGTGGAATAACACAAGAACATGCCCAGCAAGCTGATCCCGGTATAAGTACGGTGCAGCACCTGCCAGTCCAGCCCCTGACCCAGCTTTTCCGCGATCAGCGCGCCCACCAACCCGCCACCCCAACCGGCCAGCGACGCCACGGTAAAGCGCAGGCCAACCATGGCGTAGACAATAACGAGGGCATAAATCACCGAGACGTGGGCCAGCTGGACGGAACCGCTGTCGCGTATAAAACCGGGAATAGCCACGGATACCGCCACAGCGAGGAAGCTGCCGAGGCCGGCATAGAGAGGGAAATAACGGTCCAGTGCCCGCACCTGGGCAAGCAGACCGGCCACCAGCACGATGATCCCCACCCAGATATAGGTGGACAACCACCAGCCACGGACCTGCTCCGGCGCCAGCGCGTAAATGCCGCTAATCAACAGCATGTAGAGCAGCAGGATATAGAAGGCGTTAACCCGGAAGCTTTCCACCGCTTCCTGGCACTGATACTCCCGGTATTCGCCCTCCAGGCGTCGCGGGAAGCGCAACCAGCGCACCCCGGGCACCACCACCCGTCGTGAACGCGGGTCCGTGTCTGACATTGCAAATCCTTTGCGAATGAATCTTCCTGCAGGTTAAAAGTTAACCTTCAGAAGCGCCATCCCTTTGGCGCCAGCGGTAGTACCAAAACGATATCAGGTAAAGATGGCAGGAAATTGCCAGAGCAGCAATTGCACCACAGCCGCGGCATAGACCCCTGCCAGCAAGTCATCGACCATGATCCCCAGGCCTCCGGCCACCCGTCGATCCAGCCAGCCGATCGGCCAGGGCTTGATGATGTCGAACACCCGGAACGCCACAAAGCCGGCCAGCGCCCCCCAGGGAGTGATCGGCACAGCAATCATGGTAATCAGCAGGCCGGCGATCTCGTCCCAGACAATGCCGGGGTGGTCGTGCACGTGCATATCGTCAGAGGTCTTGCCGCACAGATAGGGCCCCACGGCGATCACCGCAGCGGTCACCGCCAGATACCCCCACAAAGGCAGCTGGGCACACAGCCACCAGATCGGCATGGCCGCCACCGTGCCAAAGGTGCCCGGCGCGATCGGTGCCAGCCCGGAGCCGAAGCCGAAGGCCAGGAAATGCACCGGGTTACGCATACTGGGGCGTTGAAATTCCATGTTATTCCTCGCGGGCTCTGTCTCGGCAATGGCTTTGAATTTTGTATGGTTTAGCGTGTGGCCATGCTGCCTGTTGCTTGCATGCGGCTCTTGTCAAAAGTGCTGCCAGCCGGCCACCGTCAGGGCGCCCACCGCCCCGTTTCTCTGACGCAAACGAATACCCGGTTGGGCGTCCACCTGCCCCAGGCAATAGCACCCTCGGGGAACCGGTTGCGCCGCCGGCAGGGTAAACAATAGCAGATAGTCATCGCCGCCCTGCAGCTGCAAGGCCCGCTGCTTATCAGCACTGCAACCGGCCAGCACGGGAGGATCCTCTGGCAGGGCCGCTTCATCAAGGCACGCTCCCAGCCCCCCCGATGCCTGCAGGATATGGCTCAGGTCAGCCAGCACCCCATCGGAAATATCAATACAGGCGCTGGCCTGGCCGCGCAACGCCATGCCCAGCTCCCACTGCGGGCGAGGGCGCCGGAAATGGCCGATGGCAGGCCCATGACGCTGGCCGGCCTGCCACTGCTCCAACCCCAGCAGCCCTGCCCCGGTGACGCCTCCCAGGCAAATCTGATCCCCCACCCGGGCCCCGTCGCGCCGCAACGCCAGCCCCGGCGGCACGGAGCCGGTGGCCTGAATGGAGACCGCCAGCGGGCCACG
>UEXM01000431.1_pt1 | contig 44980 bp, 48 predicted proteins | sample 1796661 | NCBI WGS metagenome assembly UEXM01 (sample SAMEA4772469, study PRJEB27181) | metagenome | reverse complement strand
CTTTAGCCACAGCAGCGTCGGAAAATTTAATAAGTAATTCAGGATTAGACATAAAACTCAACTTAAAACAAATGAACTAGGACGATTATCTTAAACTTGACTGTTTTAATCAAGTATTATGGTGAACTCTGTGAATTATTATCTATAATCTTCAGCCAAGGTTGACTCTGGTCAATGCGGTTATATTCTTGCCATTTCCCCTTAGGTAAAATTGCTGCCACATTAATCGTTTCAGGGACAAAGTTCTCGGGTAAGGTTAACTCACCGTTAATAACCTGAAAGTATTGAAAACTAAAAGATAAATCTTTTTTTGTTAATGTTGATAATTGCGATAATGGCATACTAGACGGTTTATTATTCAAACTGCCATTAATCGATATCTCAATATAGCCTTTGGCATAACGTTTACGTAATAATTGCTGAACTAACACGACTTGAAAACGATAATGGTGCGGGCTTTCCGTTTTAGTTAACTGGATATTATCAATTACCAAGCCATTGGCAGCTTTTTCGGGCGCCATAACTTTTTCATAAAACGCTAGCTCTTTTTTCACCTGAAAATGCTCTTGCTCAATAGATTTTAACATTTTCTGGCTGCGCTGATTGGCCATACGCTCAACTTCAAGCTCAACATCGAGTGTATTAATTCGTTTAGTTTTATCAACTAACTGCTGATAGAGAAAATCTAATCGAGCTTGTTGCTGCGCTAAGGTCTGACTTTGATAACTATGATAAAAATTACCTAAGCGATAGCCACAGAATAATGAAATAATGACAATCGCCAATATTAAAATTGCCGAGCGAAATGCGCCCAAGCGCGTTACCACCTTACTGAGATTTATTTTTGCTAACCAATTCATTTGAAAAGTATTATGATATCCAAAAGGTCTGTATATATGCCCAATAAAAATAACTTACTATGAAGATAATAATTCAGTTAAAAAAGCGCCTAGCACTGCCCCAAACGTCTTGGCAGCTCTGTTTATTAGCTGCTATTGGTGGTTTTGCATCTGCTTTGTTAGTTGTATTATTCATTTTTGCCATTGAAGGCATTCAGTTATTTTTTCTACGCGAGAAAGATGACTATAACAGCTTAGCGGCGTTAAGTCGTTTCCAATTACCAATTATTGGCGCTGTTGTTATTCTATTTTTTGCTTGGTTAACTGGGTACAAATATATCCGTAGCGGTATTCCATATGTTTTACATCGATTAAAAATCGCCAATGGTGTTATGCCATTACGCAATACTATCAATCAATTTATTGGTAGCACAATAGCGCTTGCGGCTGGCTTCTCTGTCGGCAGAGAGGGGCCTGCTGTACACTTAGGTGCGGCATGCAGTAGCTACATAGGTAATAAGTTAAATTTACCGTACAACGCCATTCGCAGCTTAAGTGCCTGCGGTATTGCTGCAGGTATAGCCGCTTGTTTCAATACCCCTATAGCGGCTGTATTATTTGTAATGGAAGTTATTTTACGTGAATACAAAGTCCACATTTTTATCCCTGTAATGATTGCCGCCATTGTTGGTTCAATGACAACAAGCAGCATATTTGGCGTAAATCATGAATTTGGCTATTTTAGTGCAATAACATTAACCCGTGATCATTATCTAATTTTAGCCTTACTTGGTATTGCATTAGGTGTGATTGCTTTTGCCTTTAATCGTTATTTAATTTTAGTGATCAAGCACAGTGCCCACTTTCACATTGTTCCTCGTATACTCACCGCCGCATTTATTACTGGCGCACTTGGCTACGCTGTACCTTATGCTATGGGTACTGATTTAAGTGCGATAAATTTCTCTTTGCAAGATAACGTCGAATTGCAACTATTGCTTGGTTTATTGTTAGCTAAAATGATCATGACGATTATGGCGCTTGGTTTGGGGATACCTGGCGGCATTATTGGTCCTATTTTGGGTATTGGCGCCATTGCCGGTACTTGTGGTTCGATGATGGCAATGCATTTTATGACTGTAGACATCACTGCTAGTGATTTTGCGTTAATGGGAATGGCAGGCTTTATGGCCGCTACCCTCAATGCGCCATTAGCTGCACTACTTTGCGTAGTTGAACTGTCGAATCAAATTGAAATAATTATTCCCGCTATGATTGTTATCACCAGTGCTTGTATTGCTTCGGGGCAATTTTTTGGCAATCGTTCGATATTTATTATGCAATTGGAAGTGCAAGGCTTAGCTTATCGCCGCCCACCCATTGAAAAATCATTACAGCGTATTGGTGTGCTTGGCGTGATGGAAGAAAATATAACCTTATTACAACAAACTCATGATGACGATATTGCTGAGCTGATATCAAATCAAACGATACACCAGCATGTTATTTGCCAAGTAACCCAAGCTGATGCGCCAACAAAATTTATTTTTTATCAAGCAAGTAAAGCAAAGATTGACGATGAATACAAAATAGAGAAACACACGCTAATCCCACTTAATAGTCAATCAACATTGGCCGAAGCTTATTTATTATTGGTAAAGAAAAGAGCTGGCGGTGTCTATATATATCACGAAAATCCAAATGTAATTATGGGTATAATACCCTTTGATACCATTCGTTCTTATTTACTGAAAGGAAAAACTAACTAATGAATACCATTCTTTGGCTTAAAGCATTTCATGTTATTTTTATGGTGGCATGGTTTGCTGGTATTTTTTATTTGCCGCGTATTTTTGTTAACCACGCTGAATCAAAAGAGCCATTAGTTCATCAACAACTTAAAGGCATGGAGCGTCGACTATTATACTTTGTCACCCCCTTTGCTATTTTTACGGTTTTATTGGGCATTGCAATTATCTATCAATATGGCTACCCATGGTTTGTCGCTGCAAAATGGTTACATATAAAAATCACACTGGTTATTCTGTTACTTATTTATCATGGCTATTGTTTTAAGTTAGTAAAAACATTTGCTGCAGACAAAAACACTCGCTCTGGAAAATTCTATCGATTTTTCAATGAGATACCTGTCATTATATTATTTATTGTTATCATACTAGCTTATGTAAAACCGTTTTAAACCGCTAGAGGCTGTTAAGCTTTTATTTTAGCCTCTGCTATAAATTGAAAGACCAACAGCCCCTAGTGAAAGCAATCTAGCCACAGTGACTTATTGTTCAAGATCGCTCGGCTTTTATCTGATAATAAAGGGTTATCTAACTTAAAAACTTTACGTTGTGGCAACTTAGCTTTTTTGAACATATTCTGTGTGACTGGGTGCTGTGAGAAGAATTGTTTGAACGCTCCTGAATTAACTATCTTAGTAAAGCCATACTCTATTCGCTCCACAAGACGACGATTGTCTTTATTGATAAAAAAGTACATTGGTGCAGGATACTTTAATAAAAAATGTTGCTCTATAGCTAATTGCTCCCTATCAGCTATTTCCAACCAAGGCTCATGTATGGCCCTAGGGAAATAATCGAAACGCTGCTTTTCTAACATAGTTAATAATGAAAACCCCCTCCCTTCAACAACATTAAAACCATTGGCACGTAGAATATTACTGTCAGGCCAATCATAGCCCTGACCAAGGGACATTTTTTTTAATTTATCGAGTGTTATCTCAGAGGAAAAGATTGTGCTGTCACTTTTACGGATAATAGCAATACGCACTCCCATAAGCCCCTTTAATAGGGGAATGTAAATCGCTTGCAGGTCTTGCTCTAAAGCTTGCGAAGTCATTCGCCAAAGAATATCGATCGTTCGTTCCTGTTGTAACATAACAGAAGCTCTACCTTGTGACATGTCCAAGATCACGGGGGTAAGCTCAAAATCACCATATTTATCGCTTGAAGCATCCAAAATCAACTTCAACAAATCAATATAATAGGCTTGTTTAGCTTCGGGATAGGTCTCAGAAATGTTATAGCGTACAACATCGAGCGCGTTAGCATTCATACTGCTGGCTAACAGAAAAGTTATTGATAGTAATAGTCGTAACACCCGCATATTAATCAGTCCCAAACTTCTTTAATCACTGCAACTATCACTCTAATCTACGGATATTTACCTCATGGCTAAACTTAGCCTATTTTGTTACTTCAAATCAAGATAATACATTCTCAGTATTTAACTTTTATGCTATATTTCGCAGCAAATTTGTTGCTACTTAAAAGCAACAATCGACTCAACAATGAAAACCACCAAGGTTCGCAAATTCTATACTTTGGTAATGATTGCGATAATTTAGGCATTACCTATGATGAAATTTGAAGGCAACCATATCTTATCTGTCTCACAATTTGATAGAGAGAGTATTTCCCGCATTTTAGAGGTTTCAACCTTAATGGCACCTTACGCTATGCGAAAAAAGCGCTGCCACGTGCTTGAAGGGGCCATCTTAAGTAACCTGTTTTTTGAACCAAGTACACGTACCCGTGTAAGTTTTGGCACTGCCTTTAACTTACTAGGTGGTTTTGTTCGTGAAACAGTTGGCCAAGAAAATTCTTCTCTGTCAAAAGGTGAGTCTTTATTTGACACTGCTCGTGTTATTAGTGGTTATTCTGATGTTATAGCCATGCGACACCCCACAATGCATTCGGTTGCAGAGTTCGCTAAAGGCAGCAATGTGCCCGTGATCAACGGTGGGGATGGCGCGAATGAACACCCAACTCAAGCATTGCTTGACTTATTTACTATCCAGTCTGAAATGGCGCGCTATGATATGGGTTTAGATGGCTTAAATATTGTGTTAATGGGTGACTTAAAGCATGGCAGAACAGTGCATTCTTTATCTAAGTTATTAAGCTTATACAAAAATATAAAAGTCACTATGATTGCCCCTAAGGCATTGCAAATGCCGGATAGCGTCGTAGCAACTTTATCTGATGCTGGGCATCAAGTGGTGATGGCTGAAGAAATAGAAGGTCATTTAGCTTGTGATGTCATCTATCAAACTCGAATTCAACAAGAGCGCTTTGCTAGTAAAGATGAAGCCGAGTTATACCGCGGGCATTTCAGTTTAAACAAAACGGTTTATCAGCAATATTGTCATAAACATACTGTCATAATGCACCCATTACCAAGAGACTCACGTGCTGAAGCCAATGAACTCGACATTGATCTCAATGACTTAGATAACTTAGCAATATTTCGTCAAGCACAAAATGGGGTATTGGTACGTATGGCGCTATTTGCCTTAAGTTTAGGTGTGGAGAATCAACTTAGCCAATATGAAAAACCTGTCACTTGGCATACCAACAAATACTGATTTCGACCTTAATCGATAGATTACGTTAACAACGAGTAAAATATTATGATAAAAAATTCACAGCAGTTATTTAATGAAGCCCAAGATATTATTCCAGGTGGCGTAAATTCACCGGTTCGTGCCTTTAATGGCGTTGGTGGTACACCTGTATTTATTAAAAAGGCACAAGGCGCTTATGTTTTCGATTCAGAAGGCAAAAAGTATGTCGATTATGTTGGCTCATGGGGGCCAATGATATTAGGCCACAATCACCCTGCTATCCTTGAAGCCGTTATCGAGACAGCACAAAATGGCCTTAGTTTTGGTGCACCAACAGAACTTGAAATAACCATGGCTGAAAAGGTACGTGAAATCGTTCCTTCCATGGAAAAATTACGTATGGTCAGTTCAGGTACAGAAGCTACCATGAGTGCAATCAGACTTGCTCGCGGCTTTACTGGTCGTGATAAAATATTAAAGTTTGAAGGTTGTTATCATGGTCATTCTGATTCATTACTCGTAAAAGCGGGTTCTGGTATGTTGACTATGGGCGTACCAAGTTCACCAGGCATACCTGATGATGTGGCTAAACATACCCTTACCGTTAGTTACAATAACCTTGACGAAGTGAAAGAAATTTTTGCTAAATTTGGCGATGAAATTGCCTGCATTATCGTTGAGCCCGTTGCTGGTAATATGAATTGTGTACCTCCTGTAGAAGGGTTTTTAGCAGGTTTACGCGCCATTTGTGATCAATACCAAAGCGTTTTGATCTTTGATGAGGTTATGACCGGCTTTCGTGTCGCGCTAGGTGGCGCACAAGCGCATTATAATATCGTGCCAGACTTGACTACCTTGGGTAAAGTTATCGGTGGTGGTATGCCTGTAGGCGCCTTCGGTGGTAAAAAGGAAATTATGGATTATATTGCACCTGTTGGCCCTGTTTACCAAGCGGGGACATTGTCAGGTAATCCTATTGCTATGGCTGCGGGGCTAGCATCCCTTAATGAGCTAACTAAAGGTAATAAGCACCAACAACTTAGCGATGCCACAGAAAAGCTTGCTATGGGTTTAAAAGCGGCAGCAGAGCGCAATGGGGTTTCACTATCGATTAATTATGTTGGCGCAATGTTCGGCTTTTTCTTTACTGAAGAAGAACATGTGACTTGCTTTGCTCAAGCTACTGCATGCGATGGTGAAAAGTTCAAACGCTTCTTTCATTTAATGCTAAATGAAGGTGTTTACTTAGCCCCTTCTGCGTTTGAAGCTGGCTTTTTATCAACCGCACATGGTGATGAAGAAATCGAATTTACCTTAGCTGCCGCTGATCGCTGCTTCGCTCAATTATAAACAAAGCTAAGAACTGCAATAAAAAAGGTAAGCATGATGCTTACCTTTTTTGTCTAACTCAGCTAACCCGTGCTAAATACAGTAGATTATTTCTTTACTACCGACAAACTAGGTTTTTTCACTTTTGATGTTTGAGTGCTCTGCGACTTAACTGATACCTTTGCGTCTGCTTTGTTATCTACACTTTTTAGCGTAGAAACCATTGATGACGGCTCTGGTTTTTCAACCATAGCTTCTGGCTCAATATTTTCAATCGCCAACGAGGTACCTGCGCCATTTTCTTTGGCATAAATAGCAGCGACAGCACCATAAGGCACGCTAATGTGTTCAAGTTTACCACCAAAGCGTGCGCTCAGTTCAATAGATAAATCACCCATAGCAATACTACCTACCGCTGATGCTGAAACATTCAAAACAATTTGGCCATCATTTACATATGACATGGGCACCATAACACCATAAACACTTACATCAACAACAATGTAAGGTGTTAAGCCATTATCAGAAATCCAGTCATAAAAAGCCTTAACAATATAAGGCTTATTTGATGTCATCTCATTAGTCATGTCTAAAGTCTTTAAACCGGTGCGCCAAAGCGTAATTCGCGCTCAGACTCTGTTAATGATGCTTGAAAAGATTCACGTTCAAACACTTTTAACATATATGATTTAAGCTCTTTAGCGCCTTGACCTTCAAGTTCAATACCCATAACAGGTAAGCGCCATAATAGCGGTGCTAAGTAACAATCAACCAGGCTGAACTCTTCACTCATAAAATAAGGTGCTTCATTCAAAATAGGCGCAACACTTAATAAGCTTTCTTTTAATTCTTGACGTGCTTTTGCTGCAGCATCAGCAGGACCATTATAAATAGTCTTTGCAAGGCTATACCAGTCTTGCTCGATACGATGCATCATTAATCGGCTACGACCACGAGATACTGGGTAAACAGGCATTAATGGTGGATGAGGGAAACGCTCATCTAGGTATTCAATAATAATTGATGCTTCATAAAGTGCTAATTCACGATCAATTAACGTAGGCACAGTGCCATAAGGATTTAAATCAAGTAAATCCTCTGGCAAATTGGCTAAGTCAACCAAATGGATGTCAACACCGACACCCTTCTCTGCCAACACAATGCGAGTTTGATGACTATACATATCATCTGCATGCGAATATAAAGTCATAACAGAGCGTTTGTTTGCGGCTATGGCCATAATGCCTCCAAAAAAATCTTAATTAAAAAAACTAACAAAGGGGGCCAAAGCCCCCAGTAATATCTAAAGTTTACACTGCTTTATTTAACATAAATAACTAGTGTACATCTCTCCAGTATTCTTTCTTCAATAAGTAAGAAAAGAATAGCAGGATAAATAGGAAACCAATAACCCAATAACCCATGCTTTCACGCTCAAGTTTATTTGGTTCACCGGTATATTCCAAGAAATTAGCCAAGTCACGAGCGAATTCGTCATATTCTTCTGTGGTCATTGAACCGCCAGTTGCTTCAGACAAATTACCATGCTCATCTATTGTACGAATCCCTTGAAGATTTTGTAGTACATGTGGCATACCAACATCTTTGAAAACCTTGTTGTTTACACCAAATGGACGACTTTCATCAACATAAAAAGAACGTAAATAAGTGTAAATCCAATCAGGACTTCTAAAACGTGCTTCTAAGGTTAAGTCAGGAGGTGTACTACCAAACCATTTAGCTGCTTCTTTCGCAGGCATAGTGTTGGTAATATGATCACCTACTTTTTCGCCAGTATGCATATAATTAGCAGCACCATCAGCATCAGAAATACCCAGATCAGCAAAAGTACGGTTATAACGCTGATACTTCAATTCGTGACATGCTAAACAATTATTAATGTATGCTTCAAAGCCGCGTTTTAACGATGCTTTATCAGTTAAATCATTGTTAGCCTTGTCTAGATCTAAACTAGGACCTGCAGCTATCACTAGCATAGGTAACATAGCTAAAACTGCTACAATAAATTTTTTCATTATCCTGTCACCCTCTCTGGAACTGGCTGAGTTTTTTCATTTTTACTGTAAATCCATAGCGCAACAAAAAAGCCAAAGTAACCGAAACTAGCGATAGCGCCAATCATGTTATTTAGTGGGTTTGCTGGTAAAGTACCTAAAACCCCTAAAATAATAAAACAAATAGCAAATTGTACTAAGTTCACAGTATGAGCAGTACAACGGTATCGTAATGATTTAACAGTACCACGATCAAACCATGGCAGCATAAACAAGGCGATAATCGCACCAAACATACCAATAGCGCCTAAAAGCTTATCAGGAATAACACGTAAAATGGTATAAAACGGACCAAAGTACCAAACAGGAGCAATATGCTCAGGTGTTTTTAAACCATTAGCTGGTTCAAAGTTTGGCGCCTCAATAAAGTAACCGCCACCTTCAGGAGCAAAAAACATTACCCAACAGAAAACAATAAGGAAGATAACTACAGCAACTAAATCTTTCACCGTATAGTAAGGGTGGAAAGGTATCGCATCAACAATATCGTATTTCTTAGTGTATTGTTCGTGGAAAGTAAATTTACTTTGCTCTTCAGGAGGAACACTGCCTTTAGGCTTTTTAATGTTCGTGCCATCTGGGTTATTTGAACCGACTTCATGTAATGCCAGAATATGTAAGAAAACTAACACAACTAACACTAGCGGCAAGGCAATAACATGCAAGGCAAAGAAACGGTTTAACGTAGCACCAGAAATAACATAATCACCACGGATCCAAAGCGTTAAGTCATCACCAATAACCGGAATTGCACCGAAAATAGAAATAATAACCTGCGCGCCCCAGTACGACATATTACCCCAAGGTAATAAGTAGCCCATAAAGGCTTCAGCCATTAAGACTAAGAAAATTAACATCCCAAATAACCACAGTAACTCACGTGGTTTTTGGTAAGAACCGTACATCATGCCACGGAACATATGCATATATACCACAACGAAGAACGCAGAAGCACCTGTTGAGTGCATATAGCGCAGTAACCAACCGTAGTCGACGTCTCGCATAATGTATTCTACAGAAGCAAATGCACCGTCACCTGATGGTTCATAGTTCATCGTTAACCATACACCGGTTAATAATTGATTAACCAATACAACACTGGCCAAAATGCCAAAAACATACCAAAAGTTAAAGTTCTTTGGTGCCGGATATTGCGCAGCATGCTTGTTCATTGCATCCATTAAAGGTAAACGCTGCTCAATCCAAGCCATTAAATTAGCGATCATTATGCTTCTCCTTGCGCCACACCAATTAATAGCGTGTCTTCAGTCGGAAATGAGTGATCTGGAACCATCAAGTTCGTTGGTGCTGGTACACTTTGAAATACACGGCCGGCCATATCGAATTTAGAACCATGACAAGGGCAGAAAAAGCCATCTTTAACACCATCTACGTGTTGATCAAAATCCCCTTTATGGTGTGTTGGAGCACAACCAAGGTGCGTACAAACGCCTAGCGCCACTAAGAATTCAGGCTTAATCGAACGATACTCGTTAGTTGCATAAACAGGTTGTTGAGGTACTTCTGATTGTGGGTCTTTCAATTGGTCATCATGCGTACTTAAAGCAGAGATAATTTCTTCGGTTCTACGTACGACATATACAGGTTTACCGCGCCATTCAGCACGAATTAATTGACCAGGCTCTATTTTACTTACATTGACTTCAACCGGTGCACCTGCTGCTTTCGCACGCGCACTAGGGTTCCAAGAACCAATGAAAGGCACAGCCACACCGACAACACCAACACCACCAACTACCGAGGTAGCCGCAGTTAGAAAGCGTCGACGGCCGTTGTTAACGGGCGCATTGCTCATTCAAACTCTCCAATTATTATCTAGCTAAAACAACAACACATGACTAAGAAAATCACTTAGTTATTGTGAAGATTGCTGATCGACTAAATCAACGAAAAAAAAATTGTTCTGATGATAAAGAAAACCCTTGTTTTTTACAAGGCAATTAACCTTTTCAACATAGGTTTATGCAAATAAAAGTTAATTGTCAAACATCACATCAAGCAAATGAAAACCATTCGTATTTGTGATGTTATGATCTAGTGTATTGTACATCGATACGAGTAAAACCTTTAACGCTTATTAACTTGAATATCATCACTATTTAAGCACAAAAAAGTGATTTATTACCAAATAGTAAATCAATATTTGCCAAGAAGCATTTTACGAGCCGTAAAACAAAAAAATTATGACGCTGATCAAATTTTTTCCATAAAAAAACCGGCAAAAGCCGGTTTTTGAAATCGTAAACGTAAATATTAACGTTTTGAAAATTGTGGCTTTTTACGAGCCTTGTGTAAACCAACTTTCTTACGTTCAACTTTACGAGCATCACGAGTAACGAAACCTGCATTACGTAGAGGGCTACGTAAAGTTTCATCAAACTCCATTAATGCACGAGTAATACCGTGACGGATTGCACCAGCTTGACCAGAAATACCACCACCAGTTACTGTGATGTTAAAGTCAAACTTTTCTAACATTTCAACTAAATCTAATGGTTGACGAACAACCATACGAGCCGTTTCACGACCGAAATATACAGAAATGTCACGTTTGTTAATTGTGATAGCACCGTTACCAGCTTTCATGAACACACGAGCAGTTGAGCTCTTGCGACGACCAGTACCGTAATATTGATTATCAGCCATTGCTTACAGCTCCAAAAGTTGTGGTTGTTGTGCAGTATGTTTATGTTCAGTACCCGCGTAAACTTTAAGTTTACGGAACATTTCACGACCTAAAGGACCTTTAGGTAACATACCCTTAACTGCGAATTCAATAACGCGCTCTGGAGCTTTTTCGATTAGCTTTTCAAAGCTAATTTGCTTAAGACCACCAACAAATTCTGTATGCGAGTAGTAAATTTTACCTTTCGCTTTATTACCAGTTACTTTTACTTTCTCAGCATTGATAACAACGATGTAATCGCCAGTATCTACATGAGGAGTATATTCTGCTTTATGCTTACCGCGTAAACGACTTGCAATTTCAGTAGCGATACGACCTAAAGTTTTATCTTCGGCGTCCACTAAGAACCATTCGCGTTGTACGCTCTCTGGTTTAGCTACAAAAGTTTTCATTAAAAAACCCAATTTTAAAAGTGTTACTTAAATAATAACCTAAGAAAACCTTAAGTTATCCGTTAAAGACTACGCTATTGCCCCTTCGAGCATCGAGTCCGTTGCCGGTCCTCTGGAAAAAGAACAAGCTTTGTAACGTAGGGAGCGCGGATTATACAGAACAAAGCTTAAAAGATCACGCCTAATTTTTAATCTTTTCCTACTATTGCTTAAAAAGCATAAAATTTTATTACGGTTTACTAAATACTTCGTTCAATCGCTGTTTATCCTGCTCTAATGTACTTAGCTGTAATTTAATATAGCTAGTCATATGAGCTTCAATTTTAGGGAACTCTTCAGGATAAAGTGCTTTAATCTGCATAAGGGCTGAAATCGTTCCAAGCCTATAGGCTTGAGTGGCGAGCATACTTGCTGTTTGGGCGTATATTGGCTGATAATTTTTATCAGTTAAGCTTGTCCCGGTTCTTTTTTCATAAGCTTTATCTATATTGTTCATTAAGACAGCAGAATATTTATAGCTATCACTCAGGTCAGAAAACGCTAATATTGCCTTTTTATCTTTTGCTATTATGGCATATATTTCTGCATCAATAATTTCAGCAAATGGTTTTTGTCGGTCAAAAAAAGCCGTAATAAAATGTGTATAAACTACACGCATTGAAAATAAATCGGTTCGCCAAGTATTTCCTTCTGCCTTTTGAGTTGTTTGCCAAGGTAGTATTGGCTGTTCGTCAGCAGGATATTGTTTAGCCAAAGTCAGTGCGTGTTGACATAATTCAGCACTGATGTCCGGATGATATTGCTTAATTATTTGTAAGCGCTTTATATAAGCCGAAGCATATATTTTGCTAAAGAGTAGATAATATAATTTATTGCTATCTTGTAATATTAACTGACCATTATCGGACGCTAGCTCTGTATTCATTATTGCTTGATCAATAATGAATTGATTAAACAATCCAAAGCTTGAATTAATGACGCTTAATACGCCTAAAGATTGTTCACTACAAGCAGAGTTAAACAACTGTGCCCGCCAAACCAAATACTCACTCTGCCACATAGATTTAAGCGCTTTTGGCAAATATTTTTCTGTGATTTCGAGTGAATTTCTAAAGGGATTAGCAGTAACCTGCGCCGATACGTTAAGTGTAACTGTAGCAACTAATACGACGCTAAAGTAAATCAATTTATTTTTAATCATTTTTTTAAATTCCATTTCATTCTTATAGTTTTTTATATTGTCTTGATTGATTAAAAGTTAATGATGATTAATCAGGTATGTAAACTGTTAAGGTAAGTGCTCACTCGCTAAATAATCATGCGATTGCATTTCCTGTAATCGACTCAAACAACGCTTAAATTCAAAACTTAATCGACCATCAGTATACAAACATTCTAATGCCACTTCCGCTGACATAATCAATTTAACATTACGCTCATAAAATTCGTCAACTAAAGCAATAAAACGACGCGTGCTATCATCATTATCAACCCCCATTTGCGTAACATTGGCTAATAGAACTGTATGATATAATCGACTTAATTCCATGTAATCACTTTGACTTCGAGCGGACTCGCACAAGGTGGAAAACTCAAAATGCACCACACCATCAGACTCCTGTACTGTAGTTAGTGCACGATTATTAATTTCAATGACTTTATTTTTTTGACCAACTTCTAATGATAATTGTTGAAAGTAATGACTTAAGTTTTCATCGGCTTGTTGGTCTAATGGAAAATGATATATTTCTGCTTGTTCTAAAGTGCGTAAGCGATAATCAACACCACTATCAACATTAACAACATCACAACATGCATTAATTAACTTGATGGCTGGTAAAAAGCGTTCACGTTGTAAACCGTTTCGATACAGTTCATCTGGAATAATATTTGAGGTCGCAACTAAAGTAACATTGTGGGCAAATAACTCTTCAAATAAAGTCCCTAAAATCATCGCATCCGTGATATCTGAAACAAAGAACTCATCAAAGCAAATAATACATGTTTCATCAGCAAAGCGTTTAGCAATGATTTTTAGCGGATCAGACTGACCTTGTAAGGTTTTAAGTTCCTCATGTACACGGTGCATAAAGCGGTGAAAGTGCACACGCATTTTATTATTGAATGGTAAGCAGTCATAAAAGGTATCAACAAGATAAGTTTTACCACGGCCGACTCCACCCCAAAAATAAATTCCACGAATAATATTGGTTTGAGGTTTTTTAACCACGCGCTTCCAACGGTTGAGTACTTTTTTGAAGCCAGATACCGGCAATGGCTTATTGCTCAGGTCTTCATATAGACGCTGCAAATTTTTTACAGCATTTTCTTGTGCAGCATCAAAGAGAAAATCATCACGAGTTAAGTCGCGAGTGTACTTTTCCATGGGGGATAACTTAATCATTTAACAACCGTTTTATTAGCACTAGTTTTATTTTCTAACAACGATTACATCTACTGCCCTTGAAAAATACTTTTTAACAAATATATTCATTAGGAAAGTAGCGTGAAGCACGTTATATTGAATTGGATTGAAGGTTATTTTCTCTAATTTTTTCCATGAATACAATGAAGGTATAAAAATATGAATGTTGTTTTAGGTCTTGGGCTATTTATCGTTGGCGCTATTATCGGTTTTTTTGCAAGCAAAATGCTTTCCTCATCGGCTCAAGAAACCCAAAAGCTTGCCGCAAAAGCCAGTCAAAGTGAGTCAGAATTAGCACAATACAAGCTTGACGTAGCTGAGCACCTTGAAAGTTCAGCAAAACTACTTGAACAAATGAACAGCACTTGCCAAACGGCAATGAGTCAAATGGCACAAAGTACACAATTATTACAACAAGCTACACCAGAAAGCATTGAAAACATGCCGTTTTTTTCCAAAGAAACACAAGAACAATTAGCGCAAACTGTGAATTTACGACACAAAAAAGATTTACGCCAAAACGATGAAACAGTTTCAGAGCCACCATTGGACTACTCTGGCGCACCAAGTGGTTTGTTTGATGATAAGAAACATAGTGTTACAAATAGCACGAGCACTAGTTAGGAACTAATTTTTTTATTCTATGTCTTTAATTGGGTATAAATACTTTAGTTAGGAGTTTTCTATTATATGAAAAAATTATCAGTTTTAATCAATACCGTATTACTTTCCAGTACAATTGCTATGGCAAGTCTACCTGTGCAAGCAGGACTACCTCAATCGGTTAATGGCCAAACCATGCCAAGCCTTGCTCCCATGTTAGAACATGTTACTCCTGGTGTTGTACTCATTTCAGTACGTGGTACACATGAAGTTAAACAACGTGTTCCTGATGCTTTTAAGTTTTTCTTTGGTAATCCTCGTCAAGGTCAGCAACAAGAGCGACAATTTCGTGGTTTAGGCTCTGGTGTTATTATTAATGCAGATAAGGGCTACATCGTTACTAACAACCATGTTATTAACGATGCTGACGAAATCCAAATAACCTTAAAAGATGGTCGTCAACTTGATGCGAAAAAAATTGGTAGTGATGAAGCGAGTGATATCGCCCTATTACAAATAGAAGCCGATGATCTTGTCGAAGTTAAAGTTGCTGATTCCGATAACCTGCGCGTTGGTGATTTCGCCGTTGCTATTGGCAGCCCTTTTGGTCTTGGGCAAACGGTTACATCAGGTATTGTCAGTGCTTTAGGTCGCAGCGGCTTAAATATTGAAAACTATGAAGACTTTATACAAACTGATGCCGCTATCAATAGTGGTAATTCAGGTGGTGCTTTAATTAACCTACGTGGCGAGCTAATCGGTATCAATACCGCTATTTTAGGACCCAATGGTGGTAATGTTGGGATAGGCTTTGCTATCCCAAGTAATATGGTACAAAACTTAGTTAATCAAATCATTGAGTTTGGTGAAGTACGACGAGGTGTATTAGGTGTCGCTGGCCGCAGTGTTACTAGTGAGATAGCGAAAGCAATGGAGTTAGATATTAACCAAGGCGGTTTTGTTGAGCAAGTAACACCAGATTCTGCCGCTGATGAAGCAGGCATTCGTGCCGGTGATGTGATCACGAAAGTGAACGGAAAAATGGTGAAAACCTTCAATGAACTTAGAGGTAAAATTGGTTCAATTGGCGCCGGAAAAACCGTAAAAATTACCGTAATCAGAAAAGATGGCAAAGAGAAAGAGTATGACGTCACCTTAAAGAAATCTGAAACGGCTAATATAGAGGCTGCAAGCTTACACCGTATGCTCGACGGCGCTAAATTAGAGAACAACGGTCAAGGTGATGGCATTATTGTTGCTGAGATTGCGGAAAATAGTCCCGCCGCTTCAATAGGCTTACGCAAAGGTGATGTCATTAATGGCATTAATCGTCAGCGTATTGCAAATATTGGTGAGTTACGCAGCTATTTGAATGATCACAAAGGTGTTTTTGCTCTCAATATACTACGCAATAACTCAGCATTATTCTTAATGATTAGATAAGCAATACCATAACATTATAGGCATCGAAGCTTGCTTATTATTAAAAACAAAAGCCTGTCAAATAGACAGGCTTTTTTATTTCAAACTACCAACAAGAGAAAAAATTTATAGCGTAACAACTGACAAAAACTTTTTCACAACAAAGGCTTTATGCTAATCTACAAAAAATTAGACTAATAAAAATAATCACATTGAAAATTATCAATGCCTTAAAATTCTTCCTTCGCTCTGCTAGTTATGGCGTCATGTTCGCAGTAGTTCTATTATTACTAATGCCTGAATTACGTGAAAAAAGTCTCGTTCCTTGGCAAGTATTTACGACTACTGAAACTAAGCAACAGCCATTATCTTATGCTAAAGCGGTACGTTTAGCTGGCCCTGCGGTAGTAAATATTTATTCCGAAGATATTCAAGTTAACCCCACTTATGGTCGCCAATCACGTAAAGTTACTCTAGGTAGTGGCGTGATCATGCATAATCAAGGTTATATTCTAACTAATTATCACGTTGTACAAAGTGCGGATTTAATTGTTGTTGTGCTGCAACGAGGTCAAGAGCTGCATGCTGAACTTATTGGTTATGATGTCCTTACAGATCTTGCCGTGTTAAAAGTTCAAGCGAGTAATTTGCCAGTTATTCCACAAAATAATAACCTAACATCACAAGTTGGTGACGTTGTGCTCGCGATTGGTAATCCATTAAATTTAGGTCAAACCGTGACTCAAGGCATTGTCAGTGCTACCGGGCAAAGTGGCTTAAGTACAAGTTATTTACAATTTTTACAAATGGATGCGGCGATTAATGAAGGTAATTCAGGTGGCGCACTGATTAACTCTAATGGTGAATTAGTTGGTATAAACTCAAGAAAGTTTACTCAAGCGAACCCAAATCTAAATATTCAAGGTATTTTCTTTGCTGTGCCTTATCAATTGGCACATAAGATCATGCTTAAAATTATAGAACATGGTCGCGTTATTCGTGGCTGGCTAGGTGTTGAGGCTAATGATTCAGTTGCCAACATTAAAGGCTTTGTTATTGGTGCCGTGACCCCACAAAGCCCAGCAATGAAAGCAGGTTTGCAATCAGGTGATGTGGTTTATCAAATTGGTGATATTCAAGTACAGAATGCCAAACAAGGCTTAGACGTGGTTGCCGAAAGCTCACCTGGCAGTGTATTAAACTTCATGGTATCTCGTGATAACCAGAAGCTTATACTCCCTGTAACTATCGCTGAAGTGAAAAAATAACAACAGCAACCCCATTACTTTCTCACATGAATTTCTCGACAAAAAAAATCCCAGCATTTGGCTGGGATTTTTCATCATTAGACTCGTTTAAGTCACTTGTATGCGAGTAATATTGGCACCTAATGCTTGTAACTTATCTTCAATTTTTTGATAACCGCGGTCAATATGATAAATACGATCAACTTGTGTTTCGGTACTAGCCACTAGCCCCGCGATAACTAAACTCGCTGATGCACGTAAGTCTGTTGCCATCACCTGAGCACCATTTAATTGCTCTACACCGGTACTGATTGCAGTATTACCTTCCAAACGAATATTCGCCCCCATGCGTTGTAACTCAGGTACATGCATAAAACGATTTTCGAAAATAGTCTCAGTTGTTGTCGCCATACCATCTGCTATAGCATTCAGGGCAACAAACTGTGCTTGCATATCCGTTGGAAAAGCTGGATGAGGTGCTGTACGAATATTAACGGCTTTTGGTTTTTTCGTCATTTCTAGCGCGATCCAATCATCACCTGTAGTGATAACAGCACCGGCTTCTTGTAGCTTGCTCAATACAGCGTCAAGGGCTTTAGGATCGGTCTTTAAACACTTTACTTTACCTTGAGTCGCCGCTGCAGCCACTAGGAAGGTGCCAGTTTCTATTCTATCTGGCATAACTGAGTAATGCTCACCCTGAAGCTTTTCAACTCCGGTAATGGTTAAAGTATCAGTACCTGCGCCTAATACTTTAGCGCCCATGCTATTTAAACAATTGGCGAGATCAACAATTTCTGGTTCACGCGCGGCATTTTCAATAACGGTAATGCCGTCAGCAAGTGCAGCTGCCATCATAAGGTTTTCAGTACCCGTAACACTAACGGTATCCATAAAGATGTTAGCACCTTTAAGACGCCCGGTGTTACGCGCTATAATGTAGCCATTTTCAACGTCAATATCAGCGCCCATTAACTTTAGGCCCTGAATATGAAGGTTAACCGGACGCGCGCCAATAGCACAGCCGCCAGGCAAAGATACTTCAGCATGACCAAAGCGAGCCAATAAAGGGCCTAAAACCAAAATGGAAGCACGCATAGTTTTTACTAATTCGTAAGAAGCACGGCAATGATCAATGCTGCTCGCGTCAATCATCAGACTGTCTTCAGTCAGCCAGTGACACTTGGCGCCAAATTCTGACAAAAGCTTAATAGTAGTTTCTATATCATTGAGTTTCGGAACATTAGCAAAGGTTACAGGTGTTTCTGACAGCAATGCTGTCATTAAAATGGGCAATGCTGCATTCTTTGCCCCTGAAATAGTCACTTCACCGCGTAGTGGTTGCCCACCAATAATTTTAAATGCGTCCAATAGTATATTCTTTTCTGTCGGTGTTAATTAAAGAGGTAAGTTAAACATTTTTTCACGTTGCCAATCAGCTGTTGTGAACGTTTTAATCGATACCGCGTGGATCACGCCTTCATTGATAACTTGTGCTAAAGGCGCATAAATTGTTTGCTGTTTTTTCACTCGGCTCAAATCACCTAAAAAATCCGCAACGGCAATAACCTTACATTGTGAACCATCAAATGCTACATGAATTTCATCTAATTCAACCGCATCGGTAATGAGTTTTTCTATATCTTTTACTTCCACTTTTTGCTCCAAATAGCGTATTTATTAGGTGTCTTCTATCGGCAATAAGGTATCAACAGCGCTTAATTTTGCCAATTTTAATAAGTCATCAGGTAAATTAACTAAACTGATATGACAAGCTTTACTAGCCGCTAATTCAATTAATAATAAAATCCATGCTAAGCCTGCGGTATCAATTTGACTGACATGCGCCAAATCTAAAACCACTCGTTTATTGTCAACTAATTTACGATACTCTTTATCAAATGCTCGCGTTATTGTAGCACGCGTTAAGGCACCACTAAAAATCGCTTTTTGATCTGTTTGTTGGACATTTATCATTTTACTCTATTAACAACCCTATAACGCGCTATTGTATTGCTTCATCGACAACGACTAACCGCTCTTATATTATTTAAAAACGATATTTCTTTCACTTTTCTCTTTTAGCATCTCAGTAACGTGAGCTAAACCTTTTTGTCGGATCAAGCTACTCAGCTCTGCTTGCTTGCTATCAAGTAAGCTTATCCCTTCAGCCACCATATCATAAGCTTTCCATTCACCGGTTTTTTTATGCTTACGAACACGAAAAGAGATATTAATAGGGGCGCGTCCTGGCTCAATCACACTGGTTTCAACAGAAACCACACGATCTTTCGAAAAGTCTTTTGCCGGAGCGAATTCGACTTTTTGATTATTATACAAAGTAAAAACCTGTGCATAGGAAGTGATAAGATATTCTCGAAATGCTAGAACAAACTTTGCTCGTTCTGCTTTATTGGTTTTTTTAAAGTTGCTACCAATCACTTTATAAGCAGCATATTGATAATTGATGTAAGGCATCAACTCTTCACGGACAATATTCTTTAATAAATTAGGCTCTGCTTGTATTGCACTTTGCTCGTTAGCAAAACGTTTGAAAGTAATATCAGCAACTGTCTTGATCATTTGATAAGGGTCTTTTTTATCAACATCAGCTGTCGCATTAACCCCAATAGACAAGGTCAATAACGTGAAACAGAAAAAGGCTTTTTTTAGTACATTACGTATCATAATTAATCACCACTTCCTTGACTAAACAAAAACTGACCTATTAATTCTTCTAATATTAAGGCGGGCTTTGTATCTTCAATAAAGTCACCCGGTTGTAATGTGTCAACAGAAACATCAATAAAACCAGGCAACAAACCAACATATTGCTCGCCTAATAAGCCAGCGGTTAAAATGGACACTGAAGTCGCTTCTGAAAAATTGTTATATTCCGCATAAATATCCAATGTCACCACTGGCGTATAATCTTCACTGTCTAACGAAATATCACTAACACGGCCAACAACAACTCCACCAACTTTTATTGGCGAACGTACTTTCAACCCACCAATATTGTCGAACTTCGCATACAATTGATAAGTATTTCCACTGCCTGAGATACCACTATCAGCTACTTTTAATGCCAACATTAATAATGCTGCAATACCAATGACCGCGAATAGTCCAACCAATAATTCTATTTTTTTCGACACCATGTCTTCCACCAAATTCAAAAAATATCTAATTAAATAACCGCGTTCACTAGTTTGTGAACATTAAAGCAGTTAAAACAAAATCTAAACCTAAAACCAATAGTGATGATTGCACTACGGTTGAAGTTGTTGCACGGCTTATGCCTTCCGAAGTTGGCTCACAAGAGTAGCCTTTATAAACCGCTATCCAAGTCACAACAAAGGCAAACACTAAACTTTTTATGATGCCATTTAATATATCTTTCTCAAATGACACTTGCGCCTGCATTACCGACCAAAATGTACCGCTATCAACGCCAAGCCAATCTACGCCAACTAAATGTGCACCTAAAATTCCCACAGCAGAAAATATTGCTGCAAGTAAAGGTAAGCTAATAAAACCAGCCCAAAAGCGTGGAGCCACAACACGACGCAATGGGTCTACAGCCATCATTTCAAGACTCGATAATTGCTCTGTCGCCTTCATTAAACCTATTTCTGCGGTTAATGCTGAGCCTGCTCGACCAGCAAATAACAAAGCGGCCACCACAGGACCCAATTCACGTAATAATGATAACGCCACCATCGGGCCTAAGCTTGCTTCGGCACCATAGCCAACCAAGATAGTATAGCCCTGTAACGCCAATACCATGCCGATAAACAAGCCTGAAACTAAAATAATAACCAGTGACAACACGCCTACGGAGTAGAGTTGATTCAGCAGTAAAGGAAAGCCTTTACGTGGGCTAGGCACATGAAGTAAGGCTGACGCTAACATCAGTAAAGCACGACCTAAACCAGCGACCTGGCCAATGATGGTTCGACCAAAAATTTGTAATTGCTTCACTGCTTGTTACCTCGAGCAATTAATTCTTCACGGTAAGGTGCCGCTGGAAAATGAAATGGCACAGGCCCATCAGCCTCACCTTTAACAAACTGCTGCACTAGCGGTGAGGTCTGTTGATAGATTTCTTCAGGTGTACCTTGACCAATAATTTTTTGTTCCGCGATAATATAAATATAATCAGCAATGCTCATCACTTCAGGTACATCATGAGAAACCACCACAGAGGTTAAGCCTAATGCTTGCCCTAAGTCTTGAATCAAACGAACAATTACTCCCATAGAAATAGGGTCTTGGCCTGCGAAGGGTTCATCATAAAGAATAAGCTCTGGATCTAAAGCGATGGCACGCGCGAGTGCTGCACGTCGAGCCATACCACCCGACAACTCACTCGGTCGTAAATCTCTTGCTCCCCGCAACCCCACAGCTTCTAACTTCATTAGCACCATTTTTTCAATGATATCTTCTGATAATTCCGTGTGTTCACGAATAGGAAAGGCAATATTGTCGTACACACTCATATCGGTAAATAGAGCGCCACTTTGAAAAAGCATACTCATACGTTTACGTACTTCATATAGGTTGCCACGAGACAATTGGGGAATATCATGGCCATCAAATAAAATTTGTCCAGACTCTGGCTTAATTTGACCACCAATCAGCCTCAATAAAGTGGTCTTACCGATACCGCTAGGACCCATTATTGCCGTAATTTTACCTTTAGGAATCGACAGACTGATGCCATCATAGATAACACGCTCGTCACGCTTAAAGGTCATGTTTTTGATATCAACTAAAATTTCGGACATATTGCTTGGGATAACATCACTGTTAATTATTGTCTTATGTCGCGGAATTCTACCGCAGCGCAACACCTCAGTCATTACAAATTAGCAAATATTTAACAGTAAAAGCGTAAGTAAAAGTATGTAAGTGTAATTAAGTGTAAGAAAGGCTTTATGAATAGCTATTTTCACTTATTTACGTTTAGATAACCATGCTACTTCTCTGTAGAGAATTTCAGCTTGAAGAAAAAATGATTTAGACCATGCCTTAATTGAAAATAATAGTAACTATCAAAAAATCACCTTCATGTGAAGCGCCTATTGCAATCAATAACAAGCAATCAACCTTTTTCCTTGTCTAAATGGGGTTAGGCACTTAAAGCACGCCAACAACATATAATTTACGCATTAGGTAGAAAGACAAAAATACCGCTAAAAATGCCTATTGAATTAGTGCTCCTTTGACAGTGCTGAAACTATGTGTTGACGTATTATGGAGATATTTATAGAGCAAGATGTTCATAAAGATAAAAATTAAATACTGATTAAGTTTATTTTTTAATGATTTTATCTTCAATGCACGTGCCAATAATAACAGAAAAAGTTTATAATGGTTTTTGCTCAACATAATGTTGGCAAAATAAATATAAATAGGCTGTCATCGGTTATCATCAATGGTTTACAATTCCTCTTTTTATTTCATCTATTAGCAACGAATAAAACATGCTATTTATTACCTTAGCCAAACAGGAGCTTTGAATGTTCATCCAAATTTTGATCTTACTACTTTCACTAATTACCTTAGTGTGGAGTGCAGACAAATTTGTATTTGGTGCCTCATCTTTAGCAAGAAATCTTGGTATTTCTCCGATGATCATAGGTTTAACTATTGTCGCAATGGGCTCTTCAGCTCCCGAAATGATGATAGCCGCAACCGCCTCTTTGCAAGGTAACCCAGATACTGCTGTCGGTAATGCGATTGGCTCTAATATAACCAATATTGCTTTAGTGCTTGGTTTAACGGCATTATTTCATCCTTTGTCGGTTTCTTCTTCTACTATTAAACGTGAAATCCCTCTTATTTTAATTGTTACAGCCATTGCAACTTATATGCTGGCCAACAGCCACTTCAGTTTTAATGAAGGCTTAATATTAATCGTCGGCTTTGTGCTTTATATCGCGACCTTACTTTTCGTTACTTTAAAGCGAGCAAAACAGAACCCTATAGACGATAAAATGGTCCTAGAAGCAGAACAAGAAGTACCTGAAGCCGTCAGTACTCGACGTTCGGTTATTTGGTTAGTTTTCGGCATTATATTTTTGCCATTAAGTGCAACATTTCTTGTCGACTCTTCAATTTTTATTGCCAAAGCTTTTGGTATTAGTGACTTAGTCATAGGTTTAACCGTCATTGCGGTTGGCACTAGTTTGCCTGAGTTAGCAGCAAGTATTATGAGTATCATTAAAAAAGAAGATGATTTGGCTTTGGGAAATATTATCGGTTCCAATATCTTTAATATTCTTGCTGTACTATCACTCGCTGGCTTAATATCACCCGGTAATATTGATCAAGCAGCAGCGTCTCGTGATGCTCCATACATGTTAGCAACAACTTTCTTACTGTTTCTACTGTGTTTTAGTCGTAGTGGAAAATTTCGCATCACACGAGCGAAAGGTTTACTATTGTTAGCTGTATTTGTTGGCTACCAAATTTTACTTTTCAGTCAACTTAACACTTAATGATTGGTCTATAGCAATGAAAAATTTTAAGCAGTTAGCACAAAACGTCATTAAAATTGAGCAACAAGCTATTGCTGAATTAACTCAATTTATTGATGACGACTTCGTTAAGGCCTGTGAATTAATGTTCAACTGCCAAGGCCGTGTCATCGTAATTGGTATGGGAAAATCTGGCCACATTGGCGGTAAAATTGCTGCAACACTTGCCAGTACCGGTACACCATCATTTTTTGTCCATCCTGGTGAAGCTAGCCATGGTGATCTTGGTATGATCACTTTAGACGATGTGGTATTAACCATTTCTAATTCTGGAGAGACTGGCGAAGTACTTGCCATTATTCCTGTCATCAAACGTTTGGGGGCTAAGCTAATTGCCATGACAGGCAACCCTGACTCAACACTATCAAAGCTTGCCGACACTCACGTTTGTGTCAAAGTATCACAAGAGGCCTGCCCTTTAGGATTAGCACCAACTTCTAGCACTACCGCAACATTAGTCATGGGTGATGCCCTTGCGGTTGCGCTATTGAATGCTCGTGGTTTTACCGCTGATGACTTTGCTTTATCTCATCCAGGTGGTAGTTTAGGAAAAAGATTACTGCTGCGTTTAGCAGATATTATGCACAAAGGTGAACGCCTACCAACCGTTTCAACAAACGCTAAAATAAAAGATGCTTTAGTTGAAATGTCACTCAAAGGCTTAGGCATGACCGCAATTGTTGATGACAATAATCAGCTAATGGGCCTCTTTACCGATGGTGATTTACGCCGTATTTTAGATGCACAAATTAATATACATCAAGACAGCATTACCAGTGTCATGACTAAAAATCCTTATGTTGCACAGCAAGATATGCTAGCTGCTGAAGCATTAAAAATTATGGAAGACAAAAAAATCAATGGTTTAATTATTGTTAATGACAATAATCAACCTATTGGTGCCATGAATATGCATGACTTATTAAAATCAGGAGTGTTATAAAATGGATAGCCTTTACGGAAAAGTATCGTCAAGCATTTGGCAAAAAGCACATAAAATCAAACTCTTTGTGTGTGATATTGACGGCGTTTTTTCAGACGGCCGTATTTACCTAGGTAACAGTGGCGAAGAGTTAAAAGCTTTTCACACTAAAGATGGCTATGGCATTAAAGCTTTAGGTGCTAGTGGTGTAGATGTTGCTGTGATCACTGGCAGAAAATCGAATATAGTGCAGACTCGTATGAGCGCCTTAAATGTTAAACACATAGTTCAAGGTGAAGAAAACAAATTACCTGCGTTAAAAAAAATGATAGCTTCGTTGCAGTTAACATCAGAGCAAGTTGCTTACATTGGCGATGACATGCCAGATCTTGACTGCCTTAACCATGTTGGCTTAAGTGTTGCGGTTAATGACGCACACCCGGCTATACTAAAAGCCTGTCACTATATTACATACACACGCGGTGGTTTTGGTGCTGTACGTGAAACTTGTGATCTAATAATGCAGAGTCAAAATACCTTAGCAGCAGCAACAGGCGCGAGTGTATGAACCGAATCTATCTTGCAACAACCAGTCTCTTTATCATTGCCGTTACGACTTACGGCTTACTTGAATGGTATAGTGCGCAAGAAGAAACAACCAATATTCTCGACAGCACGAATAATCCCGAATTTATCGCTGAAAATCTTAATAGTGACATTTACCAGGCATCAGGCGCATTATCTTACAATGTTGAGGCGCAGCGAATGGAACATTATGCCCAATTAGAGGTCACACACTTTGAGCGCCCTAAATACACCTTATATCCAAAAAATAACAAACCTACTTGGCAAATTACCGCCAACGAAGGCACTTTGTATAGTAACAACCGAGTAAAATTAAAAAATCGCGTACGTTTAATCGCCACTGATGAAGAAAGTTTGATACAGGAAGTACACGGAAAGAATTTAGAAATGGATTTAAAAACTAATATTATCAGCTCAGAGCAAACTATCTTAATATTAGGTAAAGGATTTACTATGTATGGCTCAGGATTAATTGTAGACTTAAACACAACACAGATGACATTGACCGAACATGTGCAAACCATTTATAAAAAAACTAAAAACTAAATTAACTTTCTTAGCGGCTCTACTTATATTAGTGCCAACGGTAAGTGCTGAAAAATTTGATGTTGAGCAAGAAATTAAAATTTCTTCTTCGCGTCAAGCTGCCGATCTGAAGAACAAAATATTCAGTTATATTGATAATGTTATTATTACTCAAGGCACACTTAAAATACATGCTGAGTTAGTCCAAGTCATCACTCAAGAAAAAAGCGATAATAAGATTTATATTGCCAAAGGTTCACCAGCAACCTTTGAACAAACATTGCAAGATGGAAGTCCAATCAACTTACAAGCCAAAGAAATTCGTTATGAACCAGGAATGAATATAGTCGTCATTTCGGGCGATGCTTTATTGCGTCAAGAAGGCAGTGAAGTCAGCGGCAGTAAAATCACCTATAACTTTGAGACTGAATATGTCAATGCTGAAAGCTTAGAGAATGCTAAAGTTGAAACCGTATTACAGCCTAAAAATAAAACCGAACAGCCAGGTAAATCAAAAGGCAAGAAAGAGTAGATGTCAACTTCAACATTATCCGCAACCGGCTTAGCAAAAGCCTACAAAGGCAGAAAGGTCGTTAAAAATGTCAGTCTGAAGGTTTCAGCTGGGCAAATTGTTGGCTTGTTAGGACCTAATGGTGCAGGAAAAACGACCTCTTTTTATATGATTGTCGGTTTAGTCAACAATGATAGCGGCTCCATTGTTTTAAATAACGAAGACTTAACTTTGCTGCCGATGCACGAGCGTGCGCGCAAAGGTATTGGCTATCTACCTCAAGAAGCATCAATTTTCCGTAAGTTATCGGTTTATGACAACATTATGGCCATTTTACAAACCCGTAAAACCCTTAACGATGTCGAACGAGAAGAGAAACTTGAGCACCTGCTAGAAGAGTTCAACATTAGCCATATTAAAGATAACTTAGGTATGAGTTTATCGGGTGGTGAACGCCGACGCGTTGAAATTGCACGCGCTTTAGCGGCAGATCCTAAGTTTATTTTGCTTGATGAACCCTTCGCTGGCGTTGATCCAATTTCAGTAGGTGATATAAAAAAAATTATCCTACACTTAAAAGAGCGTGGTATAGGTATTTTGATCACCGACCACAATGTTCGAGAAACACTCGATGTTTGTGAGCACGCCTATATTGTTAGTCATGGTGAGCTTATTGCTGAAGGTGATGCGAATCAAATTCTTGCAAATCAACATGTAAGAGATGTATACCTTGGTGAACAATTCACGCTATAGTGAGTAACAAACTACAACGGCACAATAATAATGTCTTTGAACAGGGAAAAGAAAACGTAAATGCGTCCTACTCTGCAACTCCGTATCGGACAACAGTTAACGATGACCCCGCAATTGCAGCAGGCGATCAAACTGTTGCAATTATCTACTCTGGATCTACAGCAAGAAATTCAAGAAGCACTTGAAAGTAATCCTTTGCTCGAGGTTGATGAAACTGCTGATAATAGCTCAGAAAGTACTCCAGACCATTTAGAAGAAGCCTTTTCTGCTGGGGTTAGTGAAAGCTCTGAACTGTCATCTTCCGATGGTAGCGAAGATTCTGCTCCAACGATTGACGAAATTAGCTCTTCCGAAGGTCTAGCCAAAACAGATATCCCCGAAGAACTTAATAGTGATACCACTTGGGATGACAACTTTAGTGCTGGTGCAAGTAGTGGCGGCGTTGGGCCCGCATCAGAAGATTATACCTATCAAGGCGAAACAAAAGATTCATTACAAGATCACCTGATTTGGCAAATGGAACTCACCCCTTTTAGTGATACCGACAAAACTATCGCCATTGCGATTATTGAAGCCATTGACGAGGCAGGTTACTTAACGGTTTCAGCAGAAGAAATTTTGGACAGTGTTGGTATTGAAGACGTTGAGCTTGATGAAGTTGAAGTGGTACTAAAGCGCATTAACATGTTTGATCCTGTTGGTGTAGGTGCTCGTTCAATTCCTGAGTGCCTTTTAATTCAGCTTAATCAATTCGCTAAAGACACCCCTTGGTTAGCAGAAAGTAAATTAGCTGTTACTGAGTACATAGAATTACTCGGCAATCGGGATTATCGACAGTTAATGCGTAAATTACGCATAAAAGAAGATCAGTTACGTGAGGTTATTCGTCTCATTCAATCTTTGGATCCTCGTCCGGGCGATAGTGTAATAAAAAGCGAGGAGCAATATGTCATTCCAGATGTCTCCGTTGAAAAGAAAAATGGTCGTTGGACCGTAGAACTCAACCCTGACACCGCCCCTAAGTTATCAGTAAACCAACAATATGCGGCAATGTCGCGTACTATGAAATCATCTACTGATAGCCAATTTATTCGCTCTAATTTACAAGAAGCAAAGTGGTTTATTAAAAGTTTAGAAAGTCGCAACGACACCCTGCTCAAAGTTTCGAACTGTATTGTTCAACGCCAACAAGGTTTTTTTGAACATGGGCCAGAAGCCATGCGCCCCATGGTATTAAACGATATTGCTGAAGCTGTCGATATGCATGAGTCGACTATCTCTCGTGTCACCACGCAAAAATATATGCACACTCCTAGAGGCATCTTCGAACTGAAATATTTTTTCTCTAGCCATGTTAGCACTGAAAACGGTGGTGAGTGTTCATCAACAGCAATTCGTGAATTAATCAAAAAACTTGTCGCAGCAGAGATACCATCAAAGCCTTTAAGTGATAGTAAAATGGCAGATATTTTAGCCGAGCAAGGCATCAAAGTAGCAAGGCGTACTATTGCAAAATATAGAGAGTCGCTCTCTATTCCGCCATCGAATCAACGTAAAAGCCTATTATAGGCTAGCTTATTCACCCGTAAAAGAGGACAGAAGCATATGCAAATTAATCTTACCGGACACCATGTCGATGTTACCGATTCGTTACGTGACTATGTTAATGGCAAATTCGAAAAGCTAGAACGTCATTTTGATCATATCAACAATGTGCATGTTGTATTAACCGTAGAAAAACTCAATCAAATTGCTGAATCCACAGTACATTTAAGTGGTACAGAGGTTCACGCTAAAGCAGAAAACAGTGATATGTATGCATCAATCGACGCGTTAATTGATAAGTTAGATCGCCAAATCTTGAAGTATAAAGGCAAGATAAACAAGCATTAGCATAGCCCCACATTAGGTCTTAGAAGTTTATGAAGTTGCAAGACATCTTAACTCCGGACTGCACTATCTGTGCAGTACCGGCTGCAAGTAAAAAACGTATTTTAGAATTTTTGAGTAGTCTTGCCGCTGAAAAATTGGTAAATCACGACACTTTTCAGCTATTAGAAAGCTTAGTTAAACGTGAGCGAATGGGCTCCACAGGCATTGGAAATGGCATTGCTATACCACATGGTCGCTTAATTAATGCCACAAAACCCATTGCTGTGCTGATAACTACGGAACAAGCGATTGATTTTGATGCAATTGATCATCGTCCAGTAGATATTTTTATTGCTTTATTTGTACCTGAAGAAGAGTGCCAAAATCATCTATGTACGCTACAAAGTATTGCGACAATTTTTCGTGATAAGCAGTTTTGTAAGCAAGTACGCCAATGTAAAAGTAATCATGAGCTTTTCCAGTTAATCCAACAAGCGAGTTAAAGCACAGATGAAATTAATTATTGTCAGTGGTCGTTCTGGTTCAGGAAAAAGTGTCGCACTGCGTGTTTTAGAAGACTTAGGTTATTACTGTGTCGACAATATCCCTGTTAATTTACTGCCGGCATTAACGCATACAGTTATTAATGATTATGAAAATGTTGCTGTTAGCATCGATGTACGTAACTTACCTAAAGATCCTAACGATGTGCCAGAAATTATTGATTACCTGCCGAGTGCTGTCGAGTTAAGCCTACTTTATTTAGATGCTGATGATAGCGATCTGATCCGTCGATTTAGTGAAACCCGACGCTTACACCCATTAATCAAACAAAATATTGCTTTAGACCAAGCCATTGCCTTAGAAAAAAAACTGCTTGAACCTATTGCTAGCCGTGCACACCTATATATTAATACCAGCCAACTTTCACCACATCAACTTGCTGATTTAGTCAGAGAAAGAATTCTAGGTAAAACCTCGGGCTCGATGGTAGTGGTATTTGAATCATTTGGTTTCAAACATGGCGTACCTCAAGATGCTGACTATGTTTTTGATGCTCGATTTTTACCTAATCCATTTTGGGATAAAGAGCTAAAGGGCTACACCGGCTTAGATAAACCCGTACAAGACTTTCTTGCTAGCCAACCGATTGTCACTAAATTTATATGGCAAATTAACAGCTTTATGATGACTTGGTTACCACACTTAGAGCGTAATAACCGTAGTTATATTACCATCGCTATTGGTTGTACTGGCGGTAAACATCGCTCGGTTTATATCGCAGAGCTATTAGCCAACAATATGCGTAAAGAGCGTAAAGATGTGCAGTCACGTCACCGTGATTTACCCGTTGAGAGCACGTAACTCATTATGACTACGCAATTTAGCCGTGAAGTTGTGATCATCAACAAACTGGGCTTACATGCTAGGGCTGCATCTAAGCTTGCGCAGCTTAGTCAAAAGTTTACTGCGACAGTCACAATAGAGTTAGCTGAGAATAGTGCAGACGCCAATAGCATTATGGGCTTAATGTTGCTCGCTGGTGCTCAAGGTAAAACAGTTAAGGTTATCGCTTGTGGCGAAGATGCAGAGAGAGCATTAACAGAAATTTGCCAACTATTTAGTGATAAATTTAATGAAACTGAGTAAAAAAGACAAAGTACTAAGCTGTTCAACCAGTTTTTAAGTCAATAAAAAAGCTGCGAAAAGTGATAAATTACGATAAACTCATTGCTGATAATTATTAGCATTTAACGTAACATTACCTTAATAATTATCCTTCATACTAATAATTTTCAGTTTTCGTTTTTACAACGGCACAAGGTAGCAATATGCCGGAAGTTTCTGAGCAAGATTACAGCCATCAACGCTTACAGCAAGTTAATGATGCCCTCGATAGTGGTATGTTTGTTTATGTCCGCAAATTATTGCAAGACATGCCCGCTTATGATCTCGCCTTACTATTAGAATCTTCACCAACCAAAAGTCGTATCGCACTTTGGCAATTAATTGATGCTGATCACCATGGTGAAGTACTTGAAGAGCTAAACGAAGAAGTTCGAAAAGGTATACTTAAAAATATTCATCCAGAAAAGCTTGCTGCAGTTGCAGAAGGCATGGATGTTGATGATTTAGCTGAAGTATTCAGAACACTACCTGATAGTGTTTATCAGGAAGTGCTCAACGCAATGGACTGGCAAGACCGTAGTCGCGTTGAAGCTGCACTCTCATATGAAGAGGATACCGCCGGCGGTATCATGAATACCGATACCATCTCTATTCGCCCAGATGTTACGGTCGATGTGGTGTTGCGTTATTTACGCTTACGTGGCGAGTTGCCCGAAGCTACCGACTCATTTTACGTTGTTGACCGTGAAGATCATTTCATCGGAGCCGTATCATTATCAGCTATTGTGACAGCTAAAGCTGAAACGATAATTTCCAATCTGATTGATGAAGATATCCAAGCAATTACCGCTGATATGAACGAAAAAGACGTTGCACAATTATTCGAGCGTTATGATTGGTTTTCTGCCCCTGTTATCGATGAAGAAGGTCGTTTACTGGGCCGTATCACAGTCGATGATGTTGTCGATATTATTCGTGAAGAAGCTGAACATTCCATGATGAGTATGGCAGGTCTAGATGATGAAGCCGATACTTTTGCTCCGGTACTAAAAAGTACTCAACGACGCTCAATTTGGCTAGGGGTAAACTTGATTACCGCTCTAATGGCTGTTGCAGTTTCAAGTATGTTTGAAGGTATTTTAAATCAATTAGCCATTTTAGCGGTGCTAAACTCACTTGTTCCAAGCATGGGTGGTGTTGCCGGTAATCAAACCTTAACATTAGTTATTCGTGGCATGGCTTTAGGGCATGTTGGTGAAAGTAACTCGCGTATTTTACTCTATAAAGAGCTTGCCATTGGTTTTTTCAACGGTTTAATTTGGTCTGTGTTAATCGCTACTGTCGTCGCTGTTTGGCAGCAAAATTTAATGCTCGGCGCTATTATCGCCTTTGCCATGTTAATGAATATGACCGCTGCTGGCTTAGCAGGTGTTACGATCCCATTGATTTTGAAAAAGATGAATATTGACCCCGCTCTAGCCGGTAGTGTTATTCTTACCACTGTTACCGATGTCGTGGGAATATTCGCCTTTTTAGGCACAGCGACTTTAATGCTAGGATAGAGCAGCCGTCAGTTTTAAGCTGTCAGCTGCCAATCACGGTCAAGAATGTTTTTTGCTTTTAATTAAAGCTGATAGCTATTAACACTGCCAGCTTTAATACTTAACTGCCAGCCACTTGCATTTCATTAACGATAATCGAGCCGGTATGAATACTACCACGCATATCAATATCATCTCCTATTGCCATAATACCAGCAAAAATATCTTGTAGCTTTCCAGCAATAGTTATTTCATCAACCGGATAAGCAATCTCGCCATTTTCGACCCAGAAGCCTGCAGCACCGCGTGAATAATCGCCCGTAACTACATTGACACCTTGTCCCATCATTTCAGTCACCAACAACCCCGTACCCAATGTTTTTAACATGGCATCAAAATCACCACCTTGACCAGCACCTTTCATACCAAGTTGCCAATTATGAATACCACCGGCATGACCCGTTGTTTGTAAACCCAGTTTACGTGCTGAATAACTAGTGAGCAGATAAGTCGCTAACTTACCGTCGGTAATGATTTCACGATCAATGGTTGCGACACCTTCAGCATCAAAAGCGCTACTCGCTAAGCCTTTTTTGATATGAGGACGTTCGCTAATATTCAAAAACTCAGGGAATACTTGCTTGCCAATAGAGTCCATCAAAAAAGAGGACTTGCGATATAAATTGCCGCCACTGATAGCGGCAATAAAATGACCAAATAGACTATTAGCAATATCGGCACGAAACATTACAGGTACTTTAGCAGTGGCGAGCTTACGTGCACCTAGACGAGATAAAGCTTCCATCGAAGCCTGTTTACCAATTTTGCTAGCAGTCTCCATTTTGTCAAATTCGCGGCTCACCGTATAAGCGTAGTCACGCTGCATATCATCACCTTGATTAGCGATCATCACACAACTCAAATTATGCCGCGTACTTGGGTAGCCAACCAGTTGGCCATGGCTGTTACCATACACTTTAAAACCTTCATAACTTGCGAGTGTCGCACCGTCTGAATTAGTTATACGTTTATCATAGCTAAGCGCAGTGTCTTCACAGCTTTTAGCGATACTTATTGCTTGCTCCGTTGTTAACGCTTTCGGGTGATATAAATCTAAATCTGGAGGCGACATCGCTAACATTGCTTTATCAGCCATGCCAGAGCAACCATCAACCGAGGTATATTTGGCAATATTGACCGCAGCTTCAATCGCTTGTTTTAATGCTTTTTCTGATAAATCAGCTGTCGAGGCACTACCCTTTCTGCCGGCTTTGTAAACCGTAATACCTAGCGCACCGTCACTGGTAAACTCTACATTTTCAACTTCACCTAGGCGAGTACTAACACTCAAGCCTTGTGTACGGGTCATAGCAACTTCAGCACCATCGGCGCCCAGTGACTTTGCCAGTGTCATGGCGTCATTAACACGTGTTTTTACATGATCTATTTGCATTTGAATACTATCAGAATCGCTCATGGGTAAATTATTTCTCACATTTTATCGATACAAACAACAGGAATGTTTTTGCTGGTACAGCTTTGTTGTATACTACAGGTAACAATCACTTTATTACTTAACATTATGCCCCAGTCTGCCAACGATATCGATGAATTAGAAGAAGAATTACTGAGTAAATCGGAAATAAAACGAGAAATGCATCGACTGCAAGACTTTGGCCTTGTCATCGTCAAAATGTCGAAGCATCAACGCAGTAAATTACCACTGACTGATGAGCTTAAAGCTTCAATGGTGCTAGCAGACAAAATTGCCAACAAGCACGAAGCATTGCGTCGCCATGTGCGCCACATTGCTAAAATACTAGCTGAAACTGATCTTGAGCCGATTAAACAAGCAATGGATGTTATGGCTAATAAGCATCAACAAGAATCAGCGAAGTTTGATAAATTAGAAAAAATCCATGATGAACTTATCACTCAAGGTAATGACAACATCGAAGACTTGCTAGCCCAGTGTGAAACAATGGAAAGACAGAAACTTCGACAATTAGTACGCCAGGCGAAAAAAGAGCATAAAGAAGAGAAGGTTGGAAAACATTACCGTGACCTGTTTGCCTACTTAAAAGAGCATGTAATTTTTAACTAAAAGCCAATTTGAGTTTTAATAAAAACGCCTTGATTTACAAGGCGTTTTTATTTGTCTTTGCGCAATAATACCCGCAGTTATAAGATACTGTACTGACTAAACACTTTATAAAGTTCAGTTCCTTGATTAACGCTCGCTGACGCAAAGTGCAAAATAGGAATCACGGGATGATCTAAGCTAATGTAGTGTAATGGATCGCCATCACCGTAATTATCCATTCGAAGAATTCGAGCTAAAGGCTCTCCTGCCGCTAATGGTTGACCAAATTCAGCTAAATAATCTACCATGCCACCCATTGGTGAATATAATGCTTTGTAATCGGCTAGCATGCAGCTATATCGGATCATACTTTTAGGGTGAAAATCGTTACTCTTTATCACGCCTTGATATTGTAAATAGCTTAAAATACCTTGTGCATCTTCATGGGCAACATCTAAATCTATTTGCTCTTGTGAGCCTAATTCAACAGTAAAGCTTTCTTTAATAATTAAATCTTGCGCATAATTAGCATCCGCTTTCGTTATCGAAAAATCACGCCCTAACTGAGCAAACGCAAGCTTTAGCTGCCACCAAGGACAAAAAGTTGCTTCATCTAAAGCACCATCAAAACTGTTAGGAATTAACAAGGTATGTGGTATGTCAAAGTACTTGGCACTTTCCTTCGCATATTCGGGACAATATAAATGTTTGCTCGAAATAGGACCGGTATGTAAATCTAAAACAATATCAGCTTGATGGGCTAATTGCTGTAATTGAAAAGCAATACGCTGCCCAGTAGTTAGACCATAAATATTATGATTTAGCTTTTGCTCTATTTGCTCCAACAGTAAGGCTTTAAAGGCTCGCTCTATTTCAATAGCTGAGTGGCTCAAATAGGCTTGTGCAAAAGGTTCAACGATATCAGCAGCATAATAGTACATTCGATTCCAGTTAACACCAGTGATGGGATCAAAACGCCCTAAAGTGTACTCACCATTTTTATGGTTACATGCAACAGGATTTGCATAAGGCACTAAAGTAATACTACCGTTAAGTTCAAGTGTTTTTAACTGCTCTAAAAGTTGAAAAATAACCGCATTACCTTGTACTTCTGCGCCATGCATATTCGCTTGAATATAGACATCAGGCCCTTGCTCGTTCCCCTTAATTCGATAAACCGGCACAGTTAACGCCGCACCACTCGCCATTTCACCGACGTGCATAACTTCTTTGCAAATTTCATTCATAAATAACCTTTATTCTGGCCGTTCAGCCCTATCAACGTAAATACCATGATGCAGGTGCTACTGCTCGCACCTGCTCAATTTTACCCTGCTGTAAAACATATTCAGCAGCCACTTGATGACAAAGAAAAAATGGCATACTTTCCGTAAAACCATAGGCACCAGACAAACCAAAAACTAACTGATCACCAACACCAACATCATCAGCTAGCGCCAATGTCCCCAATTTATCTAAGCTAGTACAAAGTGGGCCATGCAAATCAAAGTAACATGGGGTTGCTGTAGACTCCCTGAGCATAGCTACTGGAAATGGCTGCTCAGTAATTGCAGGGCGTAATAAATGATTAATCCCCCCTGCTAGTACTAATTGTTGTTGCTGAAAATTCTGCTTACGATCGACCACAGAAGTTACGTAATAGCCCATTTCAGCAACGGCGTAACGGCCTAACTCTAACCAAAGTTCACTGACACCAGCACGCGCTTTTATTATTGCTAAGTCATTAATAATTGTCGGCCAACTCAAACCTTGCTCTGTTTGTAAATAGTCAACACCTAAGCCACCGCCTAAATCTAATACTTCTAAGTTCATGCCCAAATTTTCAGCTAAGGTTAATAGTGGCGTAACCATTTGCGACCACAACTCAAATATACGTGCATTGCTGAGCATATTTCCCCATTGAAAAATATGTAAACCATTGATATTCAATGCTGAAAAATCAGCTACCTTGATTGTTTGCCATTCATCACAAGATAAGCCAAAAGCCGTAACTTCATTACCACCTAAGGGATTTTTTTCCCCCTCTTGCCATTGCAATTGCACTCTTAATAGCACTTGTGGTCGACAAGAGAGTTCATTAGCTGCTTGGTTTAGCCATTGTAGTTGGTTTAAGCTTTCAACCACGAAAGTGCGTACACCTTGGCGTAAAAAAGCTTTCATCTGTGATTTTGACTTTGCTGGGCCTGTATTTAAGATGCGATCTGCAGCAATATCTTGCGCTAATACTTGGCTCAATTCGCCTTGGCTAGCAACATCAAAATTAAAGCCTTGCTGAGCTAAGGTTTGTATTACTCGCGACAAAGGGTTTGCCTTAACAGCAAACCAAAGCTTAATAACATCTTGTTGCATGAGCAGCGATAAATGTTGCTTAAGAGAATCTAAATCATAAAGAAAAAAACCTGTTTCATCTTCAGTTATATCATCACTAGGCGGCATTGAATCACGGTGCTTATTCAGTGATGCCATTAAGCTAGCGCTAAACCAACCAGGCCTAGCCTTATCATTTAACATTTCAGTCATTATTTTTCCTAACGCAGTACTGATTCAAGCTCTAAGGCAGCATTACTTTTTTCATCACGATATTTAACAATTAGCGCGCAAGCCATATTAAGCCCGTGTTGCTCAGCCCAAGCGCCAGCAACAGGACGCGTACCGGGCACAACCACGGCATTTTCAGGAATATCGGCACCTTTGGCTAACATTAAGTTATTAACGCAATCATAAACAGGTACTGATGCAGATAACGAAACGCCTGGCGCTAAAACTGCGCCTTTTTTCACTACAATACCTTCAACAATAATTACGCCTGCACTTAAAAATGCATTATCTTCAATAATCACTGGGCTCGCGCCGATAGGTTCCAACACACCACCAATTTGTACCGCCGCAGAAACATGCACATTCTTACCTATTTGCGCACATGAACCTATCAATGCATGGCTATCAACCATAGTACCGCTGTCAACAAATGCACCAACATTAATATAAGCGGGTGGCATAATAATCACACCTGGCGCGACATAAGCACCACGACGAACTGACGATCCTCCTGGTACCATTCTTACTTGATCACCAACGGTAAATTCACGTGCAGGTAAATTATGTTTATCAACAAAGCCTCGATAAGCCCCCTCGAACTCAGTATTTTCTCCGGCTTTAAATGCCGCTAAAATAGCGTGTTTAACATCAGTGTTAACTTGCCAGTGGCCATTGCTATCTTGTACTGCTGCTCGAGTTTTACCGGTTTCTAAATCTGTTAATGTTTGCTGCCAAGTCATGAAGTTAGGTCTCGTAAGTTAGTTTCTGCTAAAGGGGAATGTAACGCAGTACCGCTATCAGAGCGATGCATCTGCGATACAGTATTTATAGGTTGGCTAAGCAGCCATTGTTGAATTCTTTGGTCAATAGCTTGTAAGCCATGATCTTCTGCAAGCTCATCTTGGCAAAGCGGCAAACGTAGCGTCGCTGAGCTAATAACGTTCAATTCAGCGAGTAAAGCTTTTACTGCAATTGGACTCGTCACTTGAAATAATGCCGAGATTGCTTGATACCAGAGAGGAAAGAGACCGGCATGATTTTTAGCTAAAGCTAACTCGACATATCTACGGGTTGCTTCAGGCCAAACGTTGGCACAAACAGATACTAAGCCTTTAACATCTGCCGCCGCGAGATACGGCATCATGGCATCTTCGCCACTATATAGTTCAACATTTGGGCAATGCTGGCGATACGCTAACAACTTATTAAGATCACCGCTAGCTTCTTTTAAGGCCCAGCAATTTTCATGATTTTGTACTTGCTGCAAAGCGCTAAGGGCAATCTCGCCGCCCGTTCTTGACGGCACGTTATACAACATACAAGGCAGTTCAGCGCTATCAAGTAACGTGTTAAACCATGCTGCTTGCCCCTTCGGACCTGGCTTGGCGTAAATAGGGCTAGTGAGTAAATAAGCACTGATCGGTAATTGGTTACATTGCTCTATCCAAGCACACTGTTCATTGAGATTATAGCCTCCGACCGCAACCATCAATGGCACGTCTAATAACATGGCGCTAACATATTCAACAATTGTTAAACGCTCTTTAGCGGATAACGCGATACCTTCTCCCGTGCTACCCAATAACAAAATGCCATTTTTTGCCTGGTTTTGCTGTAACGCTAAGTGTTTTAAACTGGCATAATCAATTGCACCATCAGCAAATAATGGCGTGATCAAAGCAGTCCAGACCAAAGGTTGATCTGTAAGCGAATTATATTTTATAGATTCTTTTTGATTCATTGCTCTCGAACTCTTGTGTTCGGAGAACTTTTAGGCGCTTGCACAGGCAAAATTTCAGGACGAAATTTGGCCTTTACAAAGGCCAGAAGCTCTCCACCTAGTAAGGTGACAGTTGCAAGGATTCAACCTAATACTCAATTGTTTCTTTATTAACAATCAAGCTTTGACAACCGATATTGGTATCATCAAAAATACCATTACCTCGGCGCTATACCCCCTCATTATTGCTCTTTAGAGTTTGATCTCTTCACAATAACTACCTGGTTAACGCTCCTCTTCTGGCCCTTTCATCGTTCGATTGATTTTTTACTATCAATCTCACTGGAATAAGGGACTACAATATTAAAACATTTAAATCTAAGCACAGTCAATAGACGTCTATACGTATATTGATATTTTAATCTAACCATTTGACAATGTTGATTTTATTTCTTTTTCCAATAAAGGAATACGATCTTGTCCCCAATAGCTAGATTGACCATAAGTAAAGCAAGGGACGCCCCAAAGGTTTAACTTATTCAACGCCACTTGATTAACATCAGCCCATTGCTGCCAATCATGATTTTTCTCAAAAGCACGAGCATCATCGACATTTAAAGTTAATTTTTTCATTATCTTATCAACACTTTTAGCATCGGCTAGTTCAATGCCATCCACATAAATTGCTCGAAAACATGCCAGCATATATTCCGTTGCTTTGCCTTGTAGCTCTGCCCAAGCAAAAAAGCGATAAGCATTAATAACACCATCACCTAAAGGATCAACAAAACCGGTAAACTCAATGTTCAGCTTTTTAGCTTCGCGCACTGAATCAAGATAAATATACTTTTGTTTAACCACAGGGATCGATGCACCACGCATTAATAAAGGCAATACAGGCTTAATAATAAGTTCAAGTTGATTACGCTTGGCCAAATCAATCGCTTGCACAAAGCCTAAATATGAATAAGGACTACGTAGTGATAAATACACCACTAAAGGCTCTGACTGAATACTACCCACTTGTGTGATTTTCGTCTTAGTACTATTCGCTAAGCAATCTGCTGTATTTTCAAGTCTAACGACTGGCAGAAGTGCAGGCGTTACATGCTCAGTTAACGCAAACTTCAAGAGCAGGCCTTCAAAATGGTATAAACGGTCAACCCCTACAAACCAATGGCCAGCAAAAAAAATATTGGCTGGGGCATAATGCCCTTTATCTTGCAAACGTATTTGATTCTTAACTTGATGATTTATTGGCGGTGTCGAAGTTTGAAGGTGTTCGGTGTAATGATCCCCCCAAGTTTTTATAAAAATTTGCTCTGCATTTTCAATGTTATTTACTACCAGTTGCCAAGTTTGTTGCCCTGTGGTTAATACAGCTAATGAAGGCTCTTGCGTAATACGTACTAATTGATACTGATCGGCCGTTAGATTTGCATCTTTAATTGCCCATTGCCGATAAAGTTTTGGTGAAATAGTGACACCCGGTAACGCGCCCCAAATAAAAAGTACTTTAAAATTAATATCATACTGCTTTGCTAAACGCGATAGCATTTGAACCAACATAAAGCTATGCGGATCATTGAGTGACAAATACACTTCAGCTTGCGCTTTTTGGCCCAAAAAACGTCCAAGTATAAAGTAACGAAAAACTAATATTTCTTGTCTAAATTGACTATGTAGCCATTTTATTTTTAATCGTAATAACGTTTTACTAAAAATAGCTATCTCCTGATGGACTAATGATGGCGAGATAATTAAATTCGCGTAGAATACGCAACATTATGAGATATTAATTTCAACGACGATGCTTATTTGTATAGAACTTGTACAAACAAGTGACTGTAAATTAGTAACATTTAGCATCCAACAGGTACCTTCATGGCAATAAGCAATATAAACCAATTATTAATCCGTAATCTTGAGGCTTTAGCAGCAACACGACCTCTGTTGGTTAATATTGCCGACGACGGTTTTATTGCACAATATTTAGCCCAACATAGTGTAATTCAATTCGATAGCTACCATAGTAATTACGCAGAATACCAAGCAACAAAGCGCATAGCTAATCCCCGCATACAAAGTCACTTTGCAGTTCAATACCAGGCAAAAAGTCGACACGACTTAGCAATTATTCATTTCCCCAAAAGCAAAGCCGAGTTTGGTTTCACTTTAGCTATGCTGGCCGAGTCAATGTTGGAAGATGCTACCATTATCATCGTTGGAGAAAATAAAGGTGGTATAAAATCAGCAGCAAAGTTAAGCCATGACTACTTAACATTTTGCAATAAAGTCGACAGTGCACGGCATTGTTTAATGTATATAGGTAGATTTAAAGCATCGCTTGCGCACTTTGATCTAGAAAAATTCTATAAATATTATTCAATACAAATACAAGAAAAACAGTTACAGGTAGCCGCACTACCTGGCGTTTTTAGCCAAAACGCTTTAGATATGGGTACTGAAGTTTTGTTAGCTCACCTGCCTGAAAAAATGAGCGGAAAAGTGTTAGATTTTGGCTGCGGCGCTGGTGTTATTGCTGCCTACATAGCGACTATGTACCCAGAAACAAAACTATCTTTAGTTGATGTCAGCGCTTTAGCCTTGCACTCTGCACAGAAAACATTAACTTTAAATCAATTAACGGGTGAATACATTGCTTCAGACAGTTTATCAAATGTGCAAGAGCGCTATGACTTTGTTATCTCTAATCCGCCTTTCCACCAAGGGGTAAAAACACATTATGCTGCTACCGAACTTTTTTTAGCGCAAATTAAGCAAAACTTGCATAAAAATGCCTGTATTACTATTGTTGCTAACAGCTTTTTAAAATATGCGCCAATCATGGAAAAGGCGATCGGTAAAACAAAAACTTTAGCTGTCGAAAAAGGCTTTGCCATTTATCAATGCGACCTAAATAACAACAGCACAAAAAATAACTAAAACAAAATCATTGTTGAAAGCAATAAGGTTTTCTACAATCAATTTAATACCAACAATTAATTGAGTTTAGGATTGTATGCCACCAACCAAACCTATTTGGTCTATTCGCCGGATTTGCCTGATCTCAATCATCGGCTTTGTTTCTCTATTATCTATAATTAGCATTTCAATAATATCTCAACAATATATCAATAGTTACAATACATTAGCGGCAAGTCACATCCAATACTGGGCAAATATTCTAGCCGATGAAAGCCAAGACTATTTAATTAATTCAGAACGACAAGCGCTAAATGATAATTTATCTGTTGCTGAGAAAATTCCCAATTTGAATTATCTGCATATTTATCAACGCAACAAGCAAACAGAAAATGTTGAGCTTTTCTACAGTTATAAACGCAACGAACGTCGCTCAGCTATTGCCGAAAAATCAAATGACTACGCACACTTATCAGTGCCAAGGTTTAAAGAAAAATACGTTGAGTATATGCAAGCAATTAAAGTAGGTGAACAAGTCATTGGCTACGTTTACCTTCAAAGTAATACCGAACATATAGCATTGCTCAGTGACAAGTTATTTATTACCAGTACTGTGCTCATTGTTATCATCATTATTATTGCTATCTTCATTGCATTGCAGCTTGAACGTTATATTAGTGCGCCATTTTTGACCTTAATTAACACCATACAAATTGCTTCTCGACAAAAGAATTTTCAGCAGCAATGCCAAACTATGCCGTATCGTGAGGCCGATATGTTAGGCCGAAACATTAATATCCTATTTACACGTATGGAAAAACACATTGCACAATTAGACGCTGCAGAACAGCAAAGTATTGAGCACTCGCATGAATTAGAAGACAAAATCAACAAACGTACAGCAGCACTTAAAGAGTCAAATCAAGATTTACTTTCAACCTTAGAGAAGCTCCACCAATTTCAGGGGCAGTTAGTAGAAAGTGAAAAAATGGCTTCTTTAGGCGACATGGTTGCAGGCGTTGCCCATGAAGTAAACACACCGATAGGCCTTGGGGTAACAGCCTCAACGTTATTAGCTGATAGACTCGAAGATATTAAAACCGATTTTGAAAATAAAACCTTAAAGTCGAGCCAATTAAAGAAATTTCTTAATGAAGGCAGTGAAAATATCGCCATTATCTATCGCAACTTAAACCGAGCAGCCGATCTTATTTCGAGTTTTAAAAAAGTTGCTGTAGACCAATCAAGCGAAGAAGTACGTACTTTCAAAGTCAAAGAGCTGCTCAGTGAAGTGTTACTCACCCTCAGACCGCAATTACACTGTTTACCTTATGTTATTGCCATTGACTGCCCTGATAACTTAACAATTGCCAGTAAACCAGGACCTATCAATCAAATTTTAATTAATTTAATCATGAACTCCGTCATTCATGGTTTTGAAAACAGAGAAAGCGGTCAAATATCAATAACGGTAATGCCACTTAGCAACCAACTTAACATTCTTTTTAAAGATGATGGCCATGGCGTTGATGAGTCAATAAAGAATAAAGTTTTTGAACCTTTTACTACCACAAAACGCGGTGAAGGCGGCAGTGGCTTAGGCTTACATTTAGTCTATAATTTAGTAACCCAAGCGCTTGGCGGTACTATAGTTTTAAACAGTGAGTTAGGTAAAGGCGTTAGTGTTGAAATTAACTTTCCGATTAACTAGAACTTTGATCTGAGTTGAATCACAGCAACTAGAATAGCGATAAAATTGCCTTTTTAGTCATCTTGCTAGTGATTGTTTTTTAACTATCGCTTTTATATTATTAGCCGATATTTAAAGCCAATGAAATAGTCTATAATAACCAAGGTCAGCACATTAGCACTTAACTTATTCATTTTAAAAATATTAAATTTGACAGAACTGGACAATTAACATGCAAAAACCGCATATACTCATCGTAGAAGACGAAGACGTTACACGCTTTAATCTGCGAAATCTATTTGAAGCTGAAGGCTATCAAGTATCAGAAGCAATAGATGGTGACAGCATGGAGAAGCAGCTACAAAGTAATAACGTTAATTTAGTTATTATGGATATCAATTTACCTGGAAAAAACGGTTTATTACTAGCTCGTGAATTAACCAAAAACAATAACTTGGCATTAATTTTCCTCACAGGCCGTGATAGCGACATTGACAAAATTCTTGGCTTAGAAATTGGTGCCGATGACTACCTTACTAAACCATTTAATCCTCGTGAATTAACCATCCGCGCACGCAATATTTTAAACCGTATATTGCCAAGCAATGTGGAAAAAGATGATGCCATCATTTATTTTAATCAGTGGTCACTTAATGGCAATTCACGAAAAATGATCACTCCAGATAATAGAGAAATATCAATTCCTCGTGGCGAATATCGAGCATTACGCTTGCTCATTGCTAATGCGGGACAGATTGTTACTCGCCAGCAGTTGATCAAAGAAATGACCGGACGAGATTTACGCTCAAACGATCGGACAGTCGATGTAACGATTCGACGTTTACGTAAACACTTTGAATCAGTGTCAGACGCTCCTGAATTAATCAACACTATTCATGGTGAAGGCTATCGATTTATTGGTCAGGTAGATAAAGTCGCAAGCACTAACAACTAGCTTGCGAACACACCTTATTGATCGCTAAGCCATTGCTGAAATACATCAATGGCTTGTTGGTTGAGCTCGGTTAATACACGTAAATGAGCCGCTTTTACTGGCCAATCTTCAGTAGACTTTTCAATAACAACAAGCTTTTGATGCACTTGCGATAAACCAGCACTTGCAGCCGATCCCTTCATTTTATGACAATGCTCTTGCCAAGCTTTTTGATCCTCAGCAACGATAGCAGTATCTATAGCAGCTAAATACAGCGAAGACTGTTGAATATACAAATCTAACATTTGCTGGATAACCGCTATATCTAATGCTTCTAAATAACCATTGATTAAGCTTAAATCTAATTGTTCCGTTGCTATCATGAAGTCTCCTAAGTGACTGCTGAGTTCATCGTTAAGTCGCTCTAATCTTACGACAAGCAAAACTAAACCTCAATGTAACTGATCTCGCTATCTTGGCTATTTCATTGCGCAAAAACAAAATAAAAGCAATTATTTATAACTTGCTCGAGCGTAAATAAAGTAATGACAGGTTTGCATAATCGCCTAACTTTCCAATAAAAATTAGTGGCGAGTTATCGGCTGCTTTATTACATCAATTAAATACAACTATCATATTCTGCAACAATATCACGGCTAGCGCATTTTAATCCCAGACTCTAACAGGGTTGAGCGGTAATCATCGTCTAGCCCTGCCATTTTCTTTTTCCTCGCCATACTTGCTGACTTAGATGCATCTTGTTTAAAAAGCGCCA